>ERZ1027099.602-NODE-602-length-17340-cov-13.870697_pt1 | contig 17340 bp, 15 predicted proteins | sample MGYA00519408_ERZ1027099 | MGnify/ENA primary metagenome ERZ1027099 (study PRJEB26926, sample SAMN06164646) | human gut metagenome | biome: ENVO:00009003; feature: ENVO:2100002; material: ENVO:00002003 | host: Homo sapiens | place: USA | collected 2012 ...
AATCTTCCCCATTTAGGGAACTTTTGCAAATACTGTTTTATGGGAACTCTGCTCTGGGGAACTCCCTGTTGTACATATCGCTATCGTATGTGGATTTTGGCAGGGTGCGCCCTATTCAGGGGCGCACCCTGTTTTTGTTTTGTCCTCAATCTTCTAACCCATGGTTCCCGGTTGCATTTTTCAAGTATTCCTCCGGGTCACCATTGAGAATCAGTTCGGCATACGCCAGTGGGTCATTGTAGATGAGATAGTCCAGTTCTGACCGCTGCGCCATGGTCACATCCAATGCATCCTCGGCCCCGGTACAGTCAATGGAGATCATTCTCCCATCCCGGAGCAATAACTCCACGCAGCCGGTGTCCATGTTAAACTGACAGGCTCTTGCATCGTACTTCATAATCTTGCGTCCTTTCTGCCTTACGGCACCTTTACAGTTGTGACTTTCGTTACACGTTTTTTCTGATAAGGTTTTGGACACACCGCCGTCAGGGAAGAGCCGGAATTTTCATTTCCGAAGAAAACAAAAAATCCGAACCCTTCTCCTATCGAGAAAAGGTTCGGATTTTCATGGTTTGGTGCGGATAAGAGGACTTGAACCTCCACCGAGTTGCCCCGATTAGAACCTGAATCTAACGCGTCTGCCAATTCCGCCATATCCGCATATTCTGTTGTGTTCGCGAGCTGTGCCGCTCGGAACGATAGTTATTATACCAGATATACGAAGAATGTCAAGCATTATTTTCAGATTTTATCGACAAATTTTTGCGGCAAAATTGATGCACTCTGAATAGCCGCTGCAGGGCGAAATTTTCGCCAAAGTGTGATACAATAAACAGGACGCGCTGCGGGTGCTCCTGTATGCGCAGACTAAGAAGCTGCTTTTGCACACCGCAGCACACCGCTGCGCGGCCCGCTTGCTGCCATACCGGCAGTGGCGTGGTGTCGGCCCGGTGCGCCTCGGAGCGGGAAAGCGGCTGCCGAGAAAATGAGGGAAAACAGAATGTTCAATGTTATCATTTTCCTGCTGGGGGCAGGCATCATGTTCTTTATGGCGCTGCGCAGTGTGCTGGCACGGCGCAGGCTGTGCACGCAGGGGCAGAAGGTCACGGCCACGGTGGAGGGCACCGTGAAGAGCCGGGATGGTGGTGCCTATGTGCTGGCCTTTACCACCGCAGGCGGCAGCCATCGGCTGCACTACCCGAAGCCTGCGCGGGGCAAGAGCTTTGCGGTAGGGGATACCGTCACCTTATACTATGACCCCGACGCCCCGGAGAAGATGTACGTGGAAGGCGACCGGGCCACACTGGGAGCCGAGGTGCTGTATGCCGTGCTGGGTGTGGTCCTGCTGGTGCTGACCGTGGGCATTGCCCGCTGAAAGGGGAAAAGAGGATGAAACTGGAACATTTTGGCATGGCCGAGCCGGGCGACTGCCGTCTGGTATTCACAGCCGGTGCCGAGGAACTGGCGGCAGCCATTGCACAGGTGCAGGCAGGGCCGGACGCGCCGCAGGAAGAGGACGGTCTGCTGACTGAGGCGGTGAACCGCACCATTCTGGGCGGCTTTTCGGCGCTGTATGAGCAGCTGGTGCGGGAGTACCATGTGGTGCCGGTGACCGACCCGGATTTTGAATTGCTGGCGGTGAACCGGGCCGAGGGCTTCCGGGCGGGGGCGCAGTTCTACGCGCTGCCGCCGCTGGAAGTGGGGCAGTACACCGGTTTCGTGCAGGCCGTGGAGCCGCACCCCATCCGGCAGCTGACCATTGAACTGGAAATCAACCGTCACCACGGCGACGAGGAGCGTGCAGCCGATGCCGCGGGCAAGGCTGCGCTGCGTCGGCAGGTGGCCCGGGACATCTGGGCCCAGCGCTGCGCACAGGCGGTGCAGCGTGCCCGCAGGGAGATGGTGTGGCAGCTGGGCGATGCGGTAACGGGCACACTGCCCAAACAGCTGGTGGGCGGCAATTACTTTGCCGAGCAGCGGCAGTTCAACCTGAGCCTGCAGGCCAACGGCATCAACTTTGACCAGTTCCTCAAGGTGCGCGGTCAGACCGTGGAGGAGTTCCGCGTCTGGCTCCACACGCAGGCAGAGCGCAAGCTGCGCAGCTGGCTGGGGCTTCTGCTGGTGGCGGAAAAGGAAGGACTTGCCCCCGCGGACGCCGAGGTGGAAGCAGCCGCTGCCCACTGGGACGCGAAGCTGGACGGTGAGCGTACCTTCCCGGCCAACGATGCACGCAAGGTGCGCCAGCGTCTGGCCCGGGAGAGGGCAGAGCAGTTCATCGTGGAGCATTCCACCCTCACCCCCCCACCGGAAGAACCGGTGGTGCAGCAAATCGGGTGAAAGAAATAAAAGCAGCAAAGAAAGGCCGACGTAACTCCTTCCGTCACGGCTTACGCCGTGCCACCTCCCTCTGTGAGGGAGGCTTTGGCATGGCATAAAGCCTTATCTCTTCGCCAGAGGCTCCCTCACTGAGAAAGACTTCCCCCGGTCGGGGGAAGATGTCACCGAAAGGTGACAAAAAGGGGAACGGTTGTCGAGCGAATGCGAGACTGAAGGAGTTTGCGCCGGCCTTTTGCCGTCAGGTTACTGCTTGGGGAATGCCTTGTTCCACACCTGAATCACACGGAACTTGGGTGTCCAGCCGTCCGGGTCAAAGCTGCCGTCCTTCTTCAGGGTCAGCAGGCCCTGCTCCACGCACCACTGGGCCGCTCTGGCGGTGTCCGGGTCGGTCACATCCGCAAAAGCAGGGGCGTTCACGGGTTCGGGACGGCCTGCGGTGTTCCACACCAGCAAGGCCAGCTGGCCGCGGCTGGCCGGGATGGCTGCGCCCTCGGGCAGCAGGCTGTGCAGCATCACGCGGGTGACGAGCTCATAGCCGCCCCACACGGCCGCGCCGCCCACGGCCACAGCGGCAATGGCGCCGCCTGCGGTGCTGCCGGTGTCTGCGGGGGCACTCGAGTCGTCGGGAAGGTCGGGTTCCTTCACTTCGTCGAAGGTGAGGACGAACTCCTTGTAATCGTCGTCGGCTCCATTGCCACGCACATCATACCGATAGGTAAGAGACGTGGTATTGTACGGTACGGTCAGGATGCCGTTTTCTACGGTGACGCCCTCAGGCCACACGGCACGGTCAGCATCAAAGCCCTTCAGCGCGGACAGATCAAACTGGCCGGTCTCGCCCACGGTGATCTGGCGCTTGTTGCCGGAGCAATACACCTGAGTCAGCGCGGTGCTGCTGCTCAGATTCAAGCTGGTGAGCTGGTTATTGTCGCAGATTAGCGTTTCCAATGCGGTGTTGACGTGCAAATCCAGGCGGGTGAGCTGATTGCTGACGCATTTCAGATAGGTCAGCTCGGGGTTTTCACTTACATCCAGATTGGCGAGCTGGTTGTCGGAGCAGTCCAGTTCAGTCAGCTTGGTGTTTTCACTTACATCCAGACTGGTGAGCTGGTTGTTGTAACAGTACAGATTGGTCAGCTTAGTATTTTGGCTCACATCAAGGTTGGCAAGATCCCCGCCGTTGCAGTACAACTCTTTCAGATTCGGGAAATATTTAATGCCGGTCAGGTCGCTGATGTTTCCTGCACTGTGGAGAACGATAGCGGTTACTTTTTCCCGCTCGGTTTGGCTGAGAATGCCATTTTTGTCATCATCAATAGCCTTCTGCCCCAGATACTTACGGAAGTTTTCATCCGGGAAGTGGGCCGGGTCAATGGGGACATCGCCCGTTTCATCCGGCTGCGAGGTGCCGGACGTCGGGGCGGGCAGGGCTGCAATCCCTTCCGCCAGCACCGGTGTGCACAGCGACAGGGTGAGTGCACTTGCCACAGTGGCAGCGCAGATGCGTTGAATGAACTTGTGCAGATTCATAAAACTCCTCCTTTGAGCCGGAAAGGGAAAACATACCCCCCCCCCGTAATTATCCTGACCTGATAATAGCACAAAAGAGGGGCAAAGGAAATGAAATCTGCGTGAATCGCCCCAAAATCTGCGTGAAAAGCAGTCGGCGGCGGATTTTTCCCCTTGACAGGGCAGGCGGAAGATAAGAAAAAACCGGCGGGATGCAATGTCCTGCCGGTTTCCTTCTTTTTGGGGCAAGCGCCCTTTTCAGGTCTCCACGCCCTCGAACTGGCTGTTGTACAGCTTGGCGTAGAAGCCGCCTGCAGCCAGCAGCTGGTCGTGATCGCCCTGCTCCACGATGTGGCCGTCCTTCATCACAAGGATGACGTCGGCCTCCCGGATGGTGGAAAGGCGGTGGGCCACGATGAAGCTGGTGCGGCCCTGCATCATGCGGGCAAAGGCTTTCTGGATGCGCACCTCGGTGCGGGTATCGATGGAGGAAGTGGCCTCGTCCAAAATCAGCATCGGCGGCAGGCAGAGCATCACGCGGGCGATGCACAGCAGCTGCTTCTGGCCCTGACTGATGTTGCCGCCGTCCTCGGCGATAACGGTGTCGTAGCCCTCGGGCAGGCGGCGGATGAAGCTGTCGGCGTGGGCGGCTTTGGCTGCTGCCACCACTTCTTCCAGTGTGGCGTCCGGCTTGCCGTAGGCGATGTTCTCCCGCACGGTACCGGCCCGCAGCCAGGTGTCCTGCAGCACCATGCCGTAGCTGCCCCGCAGGGAAGCGCGGGTCACATCCCGGATGTCAGTGCCGGATACTTTGATGCTGCCGCCGTTCACGTCATAGAACCGCATGAGCAGGTTGATGAGGGTGGTCTTGCCGCAGCCCGTGGGGCCCACGATGGCGATGCGCTGACCGGGCTTCACGTCGAGGGAAAGGCCCTCGATCAGCGGGCGGTCGGGCAGGTAGCGGAAGGAAACGTTTTCCAGCTGCACATGACCGTCCGGCTGCAGTACGGGGGCGTTCGCGGCTTCCGGTACCTGATCGTCGGCGTCCAGCAGGTCGAACACGCGGGCCGCACAGGCCAGAGCGTTCTGCAGCTCCGTCACCACGCCGGAGATCTCGTTGAAGGGCTTGGTGTACTGGTTGGCGTAACTCAAAAACACGCTCAGCTGGCCGATGGTGATGCCGCCCCGCACTGCGTACACGGCACCCACAAGGCCCACGCCTGCGTACACAATGTTGTTCACAAAGCGGGTGGCGGGGTTGGTCAGGCTGGAAAAGAAGATGGCCTTCAGGCTCACGTCCTGCAGACGGCCGTTTACCTCGTCAAAGGCGGCAAGGCTCTCGGTCTCGTGGCCGAAGGCCTGCACCACCTTCTGGCCCTCGACCATCTCGTTGACCAGCGCGGTCTGCTCGCCGCGCACGGTGCTCTGGCTCTGGAAGTAACCATAGCTGCGCTTGGCAAGGAAGCTTGCTACCACAAGGCTGAGCGGGGTGATGCACACCACCACCAGCGTGATGGGCACGTTCTCGCTGAGCATGAAGAGCAATGTGCCCAGAATGGTCAGGATGCCGCTGAACAGCTGGGTGAAGCCCACCAGCAGGCCGTCCGCAAAGGTGTCCACATCTGCCACCATGCGGCTCACGATGTCGCCGGAGGGGTGGCTGTCCAGATAGGACAGCGGCAGGGTCTGGATCTTGCGCAGGGCTTCGTTGCGCAGGTCGCGGCTGACAAGAAAGGTGATGCGGTTGTTGCACACGCTCAGCAGCCACTGGGCCAGCGCAGCCGCTGCGGCTACCACCAGCACTTCGATCATAATGCGCATCACACCGCCAAAATTCACGGCACCTTTGCCCAGCATCAGATCGATGGCGCTGCCGCACAGGATGGGGATATACAGCTGTGCGCCCACACTCACGGCGGCAACGATCAGGCTGCACACCACAAACAGGGAATAAGGTTTGATCTTGCCCAGAACACGGGTCAGGGTGGCCTTGCGCTGCTGCGGGGTCAGCCTGTTTTTTGCTTTTGCACTCATTTCTGCGCATCCCCTTTCTTGAACTGGCTCTCGTAGATCTCCTCGTAGACGGGGCAGGTCTGGCGCAGCTGGTCGTGGGTGCCGATGCCCACCAGATGACCGTCGTCCAGCACCAGAATTTGATCCGCGTGCTGCAGGCTGGCGGCGCGCTGGCTCACGATGAACACGGTCAGGCTGCCGGGCAGAGCCGCCAGTGCCTTGCGCAGGGCGGCGTCGGTGGCGTAGTCCAGTGCGCTGGCGCTGTCGTCCAGAATGAGGATGTCCGGTCTGCCCACAAGGGCGCGGGCAATGGTCAGGCGCTGCTTCTGGCCGCCGGACAGGTTGCGGCCGCCCTGCTCCACGGGCTCGTCCAGCCCAAGGGGCTTCGCCCGGACGAATTCTGCCGCCTGTGCGGTCTCAAGGGCCTGCCACAGCTCTTCATCCGATGCATTTTTGCGGCCCCACAGCAGGTTGGAGCGGATGGTGCCGCCGAACAGCTGGGCCTTCTGCATCACCACGGCCACCTTGCCGCGCAGTGCTTCGCGGGGGTAGCTGCGGACGTCGCGGCCCATGATCTCCACACTGCCCTCGGTGGCATCGTAGAAGCGGGGGATAAGGTTCACCAGACTGGATTTGCCGCTGCCGGTGCCGCCGATGACGCCGATGGTCTGGCCCTGCTTTGCGGTAAAGTTGATGTCGGAAAGACTGGGTGCGCCTGCGCCCGCGTAGGTCAGGCTTACGTGGTCAAAGCGCACGGCATCGCCGATTTTTCCGGTTGGCACCTCGCCCAGAAGCTTTTCCGGGAAGGCCATGCCGGGCTGCGTGTCCAGCACAGCCTGCACGCGGCCTGCGCAGGCAAGGCCCTTGCTCACCTGCACGATGAGGTTGGCCAGCTTGACCAGCTCCACCAGGATCTGGTTCATGTAGTTCACCAGAGCAATGACGTCGCCGGAGGCCATGCCGCCCACATTGATCTCAATGCTGCCCACGTACAGCAGCGCCACGATGGCAATGTTGATGAGCACATAGGTCAGCGGGTTCATCAGGGCGGAAATGTGGCCCACATGCAGCTGCATCCGGGTCAGCAGGTCGTTGGCGTTCTCAAAGCGCTCCACCTCGCTGGCTTCCTTATCAAAGGCGCGCACGACACGCACACCGGTCAGGTTCTCGCGGGTCAGGCCCAGCACGCGGTCCAGACGGTTCTGCACCGTTTTATACAGGGGCCGCGTGGCTGCCATGATGCTGAACACCACCACGCTCAGCAGCGGGATGGTGACAACAAAGATCAGCGCGGCCCGGGCGTTGACCGTAAAGGCCATGACCATGGCACCGATGACCACGAACGGGCTGCGCAGGAACAGGCGCAAAAACAGGTTCAGGCCGTTCTGCACCTGATTCATGTCGCTGGTCATGCGGGTGATGAGGGTGCTGGTGCCCAGCGTGTCCATCTCGGTAAAGCTCAGGGTCTGGATATGCGCAAACAGGGCATGGCGCAGGGCTGTGGAATAGCCCACCGCTGCCTTTGCGGAAAAATACTGCGCCGTCAGGCTGCAGACAAGGCCGATGAAAGCCAGCAGCAGCAAAAGTCCGCACCGCACAAGGATATAGTGAAAATCGTGGGCGGCAATGCCGATGTTCACGATGTCCGCCATCACCAGCGGCACGAACAGGTCGAACGTAGCTTCCAGCATCTTGAAAAGGGGAGCAAGCGCAGCCACGCGCTTGTAGCCCTTCAGGTAGCTCAGCATCTTGTTCAAGGCGGTTCTCCTTCTTTCTGTACATTATTAAATAAAACCATCTTATTATAGCGCAGAAAAAGGCAAAATGCCATAGTAAAAGCACAAAATTGAATGTTGTCGGATCTTGTGCTATACTGTCTCTGCGGCCCTTCTCCGATCCCCCAGTCGCGGAAAGGAGGTGAGTTCCTTGCATACGCTCATTTCATTTATTCAAACCGTTGCAGCGCAGGTAGTTGCCTACTACCTTTGCAGCTGGATCGACGGCAAGATAGGCAAGGGCAGCAAACACTAAAAGAAGCCCCCCGGTACTCCGAATACCGGGGGGCTTCGCTTTTGGCATGAATCCCTTGAGAACGCTCATCTCATTGCCTACCCTTATTATATGCGCTTCAGGGCAAAAGTCAAGGTGGAGCGAAAAATTTAACACTTGCCCGGCGGTAGAGCGGGCAAAACCTCCCCGTTGAGAAAAATCCCATTTCCTGCTATACTAAAAGCTGACTAGAAACTGGAAGAATGGTGAGCAGATGGCAAGAAGAGCAGATGGCGGCATCCGGCTGCGCCCGGTGGGCACCCACAAGCGCCGGCAGACCGCCCCGACCTACAGCCCGGCGGGGACCGGCTGCCCGGCCTTTGAGCAGGCAGTGGAAAATCTTTACAAGGGCCAGAACGAGGAAGCGTTCTGGACGCTGATGGGCGCACTGAACTATGCGCTGGAAATGGAGACCCATGTTCTGGTGCCGCTGCAGACGGCTCTGACCGTGCACAACATGCCCGCTCCATGGACGGAGCACCCGGTCCCGGCCGAAAAGGCAAAGGGCCTGCAGCTGTGGATCCTGCGCAATGACAAGGGCCGCACATGGCTGCCGCTGTTCACTTCCGGCGCTGCGGCCTGCGGCGACCGCAGCACCGCCGCCCGGCCTATGGCGGACTACACGCTGCAGGATGCCATGGAGCTGGCCCTCAGCACCCCGGGCATCGATGGCGTTGTGCTGGACCCGTGGAGCCACTCGGCTACGCTGGACGGGGCACTGCTCAACGGTCTGCTGCACGCGGGCCACACCCCCGAGGAACCCGGAGACGCGGAGACGGACGCCGGAAAGGAAGCCGCCCGCAAGGGCTGCTGGGAACAGGCGGTGGAATGCTTTGAAAAAGCCGCCGAGCTTGGCAGCGCCATGGGCCTTTCCCGGCTGGCAGACTGCATCTATAAGGGCCGCGGCACCCGGCCCGGCCGCACACAGGCCCGCCGCATGTGGAAGGAAGCCGCAGAGAGCGGCGAGGTGCTCTCCATGATCGCTTTGGGCGATGACTGCGCCGCCCGGGGTGAGACCGGCAGGGCGCTGATCTGGTACCGGAAAGCGCGGGAAGCCGCTGCCCGCATGCCGGATATCGAGTACACCCCGCAGGTGTGCCTGCGCATGGCGCAGACCGAGACCCGCTACACCAGCCGCAAAAAGGCGCTGGCGCTTGCGGCAGAAGCAAGGCAGGGTTTTGCCCTTCTGGCCCGGGAACAGGAGCCGGACGCGGCCCAGTGGCTGGCCGAGGCGGAACAGCTCATCCGGGAGCTGACCGCTGAGCCGCCTGCACAGCCTGCAGCCTATGACATGGATTCTTTACAATTGGACTAAAAAAGCGTCATACAGATACGCTACAATAAACAGAAAATGATAAAAATTCTGTGCAGAAACGGCACCGGAGAGGAAACAGACGATATGAGCAAAGTGATCGGCATTGATCTGGGCACGACCAATTCCTGTGTGGCAGTGGTGGAGGGCGGCAAGCCCGTGGTCATCACCAATGCGGAGGGCGAGCGCACCACCCCCAGCGTTGTGGCCTTTACCAAAGACGGGGAGCGTCTGGTGGGCGGCGCAGCCAAGCGCCAGATCGCCACGAACTCCGGGCGCACCATTTCCAGCATCAAGCGACACATGGGCTCCGATTACCGGGTGCACATCGACGGCAAGGACCTGACCCCGCAGGAGATCAGCGCCATGATCTTAGCCAAGATCCGCCGCGATGCCGAGAGCTATCTGGGTGAGCCGGTGACCGAGGCGGTCATCACGGTGCCCGCCTACTTTGACGACAGCCAGCGCAAGGCCACGCAGGACGCGGGCCGCATCGCGGGCCTGAACGTGCTGCGCATCATCAACGAGCCTACTGCCGCTGCTGTGGCCTACGGTCTGGATAACGAAGCGGCGCAGAAGATCCTTGTCTATGATCTGGGCGGCGGCACCTTTGATGTGTCCATCATCGAAATCGAGGACGGGACCTTTACGGTGCTTGCCACCGGCGGCGACACCCATCTGGGCGGCGACGACTTCGACCAGCGCATCGTGGAGTATGCCGTGGCAGAGTTCAAGAAGTCTGACCGCATCGACCTCAGCCGCGACCCCGCTGCCATGGGCCGCCTGAAGGAAGAGGCCGAAAAGGCCAAGAAGGAGCTTTCCGCCGCGCCGTCCGCACAGCTGAACCTGCCGTTCATTGCGGTGGGCAAGGACGGCCCGCACCATCTGGACCTTTCGCTGTCCCGCCCGCAGTTTGAGATGATGACCGGCGACCTGCTGGCCCGCACAGTGGCTCCTGTGCAGAATGCCCTGCGGGATGCAGGCATTTCCGCCAGCCAGCTGGGTAAGGTGCTGCTGGTGGGCGGCAGCACCCGGATGCCTGCGGTGGAGCGTCAGGTGAAGGAGCTGCTGGGCTGCGAACCCAGCCACAACCTGAATCCCGACGAGTGCGTTGCCATGGGCGCTGCCGTGCAGGGCGGTCTGCTGCAGGGCGGCGGCAAGCTGGCCGGTGCCACCGGCGCAGCCGCGCAGGGCCTTGTGCTGATGGATGTGACCCCGCTGACCCTCTCCATTGAGACGCTGGGCGGCGTGGCAACCCCTCTGATCACCCGCAACAGCATGATCCCCACCCGCAAGAGCCAGATCTTCACCACCGCACGGCCCATGCAGACCAGCGTGGAGATCAACGTGCTGCAGGGCGAGCGCCACTTTGCCCGCGACAACAAGAGTCTGGGCAAATTCAAGCTCACCGGCATCCGGGCAAGCTTTTCTTCCAAGCCGCAGATCGAAGTTACCTTTGATATCGACGTGAACGGTGTGGTGAAGGTATCTGCCAAGGACCTTGGCACCGGCCGGGAGCAGAACATCACCATCACCGGCAGCACGAACCTTTCTGAGAACGAGATCCAGCGCGCCATGGCGGACGCTGCCGCCTACGAGGCCGAGGACAGCCGCCGCAAGGAGCGCTTAGACCTGCACAATCAGGCCGAGGTGCTGGCCTACAAGGTGGACGAGGCCCTTTCCAAATGCAAAAAGGAGCTGGACAAGGACGAGAAGAACCGCATCAAAACGGATCTCGCCAACCTCCGCCGCTGCCTGCGCAAGGATAAGCCCGAAAAGATGAATGAAAACGAGGAAGCCGCCCTGCGTCAGGCCAAGACCCAGCTGGAAGAGAGCGCAAACCATCTGATGGTGCTGTACACCAGTGAGCAGGACGGCAGCGATAATGGAGAAAATAATCTGTAACACGTAAATAAAAACCGAAAGCCATGGGTCTGATGAACGGACAGGCCCATGGCTTTTTTGTTATGGTACAGCGAAGATCAGCGGATGTTCACAAAGGAATCCTTATAAAACAGAGGAATCGAAGCTTCCTCATTGTAGCATGGAACAATGATCGAAATGTCCATGGAACAAAACACCTCACTGATTTCAGATAGTATCAAGCGATCAATATATGCAAAGGTGCAACGTGTCGCCGTCAAAGATCAGCTGCCCTTGCGATAGATGATCCCAGTTTTTTTCAGAAAAATAAATGTCGTATTTTTCCACTGGGTCAACCTTTTCATAATTAGTCCCGAGATAATAATTCAGGGCGCTGAGGTCGCTCCAGCTCTGGTTAAAGGAACTGCAAATCAAATCGCCTGTGTGACTGTACAGATGCGGATAAGTGGGGATTGCGCTTTCGGCGTCGGTGTAAAACGCAATTTTTCTGATTTCAATACCGCTGGTTTCCTCATACTCGGAGATGGCCTGGCCGACATAACAGCAGCGGCTTTCATCCAGCGCATTCAGCTTGTATTTGTCAATATACAGTCTGGTGAACCCGAAGTACTGCACAACAAGCAGCACTGCGATAACGGCGATGGAAACGCGCTTTGCTATGCAGACGGAAGCTGTGCTATCAGGCTGGATGGGATGATTGATAAAGGAATTGATGGCCAGTACCCCTGCGATGCTTGCCAGAGGGTAAACAGTCCGTGGTGTCCACCAGCCGGATCCCTGCAGGATGGTCGCGGCGGGGAAGACACAGGCGGCTGCAAAAAGAACAAGGATGTGCAGCTTTTCGAGGAAGGCAGGTTTATCGGTACCGCGTGCAGAAATGACCGCCGCCGCCAGAATAAGCAGAACAGCCAGTAGAAAAATGTAGTGCGGAAAAATGTCAAATGTTTCCATATTGCACATCCAAAGCCCACCGAAGAACTCCTTTAGGTTGGCGAGAAGGTTAAAATCTGTCTGGAGTCTCGTACCGTTGAACACCCATTTGAATGCAGCAAAAGCCAGAAGGACCGGGACGGCATAGCACACCCCGATGGAAATGATGTTGCAGACGTACTCCCTGAAGTTTTTTGCATGATAGAAAGCGAACGGAATGCTCAAGACCACAAACAGCGCAACGGTGCCCTGATAGGTGAATACCGCAAGTGTCATAGCCAGTACAGCACAAAGAAGAGAAACGTTACAGGAGTGGGTGTTTTTCCTCTCAAAAAAACCACAGATAGACTGGACAGCAATTACATTGAAAAGAATGGCAAGCATAAAGCCGCATTTTTCAATGAACATGAAATATTCAATAATATAGATGTTGGCAATGGATGCAAAGGCCAGCAGAATGCGGATGTTTTCCGGCAGACTGTAACGGGCAAGCAGCTTCTGATAGAGCCAGACGGCAATGCCCAGAAACAGCAAGGCAAGGCCGGATGAGATATAGTAAAATGAGATGCCGGGCAAACCGCTGAGGGAATGCAGCTTGTAGATCAGTGCAATGATGGGGCGGCCATTCCGTTCCAGCATATCCTGCGCCGCAGTATGGAAACCAGCAGAAAGGGTAGAATAGGAGTCAGTGGAAAAAGACAAAAAAACATTTGTACCGAAAAATAAGAGAACAAGAAAAAATACTTTCAGAACAGAGTATTTTTCTTTTACAGTTTTGGAAAGCAGATTGTGCACGAAGTTCCCTCTTTTCAATGGAATATATGATTTGACGATTTTGGGAAAGAACAGATACAGCTTTATAATATCATAAGGTGTCAAAAAAGCAACCATTGCAACAAAAACGCTCCGCTGCATTTTGCACAGCGGAGCGTTTTTGTTGTTGGAAAAAGCCTTACAGCATCTTGGAAAGGAACGCTTTCAGTCTGGGATGCTTCGGGTTGGTGAACAGTTCCTGCGGCGGCTCGTCCTCCTGGATCTTGCCGTCGTCGATGAAGATGACGCGGTTGGACACCTCGCGGGCAAAGCCCATTTCGTGGGTGACCACCAGCATGGTGATGCCGGTGTGGGCCAGCTCCTTCATCAGCTCCAGAACCTCGCCCACCATTTCGGGGTCGAGGGCGCTGGTGGGCTCGTCGAACAGGATCACGTCCGGGTCCATGGCAAGGGCACGGGCAATGGCAATGCGCTGCTGCTGGCCGCCGGAAAGGCTCTTGGGGTAGGCGTCGGCCTTGTCGGACAGGCCCACGCGGGCCAGCAGCTCATCGGCCTTGTCGGAAATGGCCTGCTTATCCTTGAGCTTGAGCAGGGTGGGGGCCAGCTCAAGGTTCTTTTTCACGGTCAGGTGGGGGAAGAGGTTGAAGTGCTGGAACACCATGCCCATCTTCTGGCGCACAGCGTCGATGTGGGCTTCGTCCACCTCGGTGCCCTCAAATTTGATGCTGCCGGAGGAGGGAATCTCCAGCCGGTTCAGGCAGCGCAGAAAGGTGGATTTGCCGCAGCCGGAGGGACCGATCAGGCAGACCACGTCGCCGCGGTAGATGTCGATGTCAATGCCCTTCAGCACGTCCAGAGTGGGGGTGGGCTGCTTTGCGCCCGGCTTTTTTTCGCCGCCGTAGGTCTTTGTCAGGCCGCGGACTTCCAGAATCTTATCGGTCACTTTGAGCAAGCCTCCTCTCAAACTTTGCCAGCAGACGGGTGAACAGCATGACCAGCACAAGGTAGACCAGTGCAACGCCCAGCAGCGGGAACATGGCCTCGTAGGTGCGGTTCATGATGCCCTGCGCGGCGTACAGCAGCTCTTTGCCGCCGATGACCGTGATCAGGGAGGTATCCTTCAGCAGGACGATGAACTCGTTGCCCAGTGCGGGCAGCACCGCACGGATGGCCTGCGGGATGATGATGACCACCATGGTGGTCATGTAGTTCAGGCCAAGGCTGCGTCCGGCCTCCATCTGGCCGGGGTCAACGGCCATCAGGCCGCCGCGGATGATCTCGGACACATAGGCACCCGAGTTGATGCCCAGTGCCAGCGCACCCACCATGGTAAAGTTGCGGCTGTTGGCAAAGATGACCATGCTCATGATGAGCAGCTGCACCATCATGGGCGTGCCGCGGATGATGGTGGTGTACACCTGACACACCGCATTGAAGAAGCCCAGCACCGGGTTCCTGCGGCCGGGGCGCTGCTGGTCGTGTGCCACACGCACCAGTGCCACCACGCTGCCCAGCACGATGCCCAGTGCCAGCGCAATGGCAGTGACCAGCAGGGTGGTGCCTACGCCGTTGATGTACTGGAGCCAGCGGTCTTTCAGGATGAACGCCTGATAAAACTTGAAAAAGAATTCCTGCTCGAAGTTGAGCGTAGTGCCGCTGTTGAGCAGCTCTTTGAGCAGTTCGTACTGTGCAGCCATTCGCATCCTCACTTTCCTGTTCTGATTTTGTTAATCTTTTGTAACCACTTATTTCCAAAAAAGGGGAGGTGCCCCAGTTGGGGGGCTGCCTCCCCGTGGCTCAGATGTCAGCCGCCGGATTATTCAGCGGTGATGTACTTGTCCACGATGGCCTGCAGGGTGCCGTCAGCCTTCAGCTCTTCCAGAACGGAGTTGACAGCGTCCTCCAGCGGAGAGTTCTTTGCCATGCCGATGGCGTAGTCTTCCTCGGCGTAGCTGGTATCCAGGATCTTCAGGCCGGGGTTGGCAGCAATGAACTCCTGGGCGGGAGCGTTGTCGATGACAACGGCATCCACCTGACCGTTGTTCAGAGCCTGCACAGCGGTCAGACCGTCGTCGTAAGCCACAACGTTTTCATCGCCGAAATCATCGGAGCAGTAGATGTAGCCGGTGGTGCCGCGCTGGGTGCCGATCTTCTTGCCTGCCAGATCATCCGGGGAAGCAATGTCGGAGCCCTCGGGAACGATGATGGACTGGATGCCGGTAGCGTAGCTGTCGGAGAAGTCCATCACAGCCTTGCGCTCGTCGGTAACGGTAACGCCGGCCATAACGATGTCGGCCTTGCCCTGCTGCACGCTCAGCAGAGCGGCATCAAAGTCCATGTCATCGATCTGCAGCTCCAGACCCAGCTTATCAGCGATGGCCTGAGCGGTCTCGATGTCGATACCCTCAAAATCGCCTGCATCGGTGGTCATCTCGTACGGAGGGAAGGCAGCGTTGGTGGCCATGGTCAGCTTGCCGGCCTCAACGGTGGTCAGCTCACCAGCGGCAGCGCTGGTGGAAGCAGCTGCGGAAGAAGCAGAGCTTGCCACGGAGGAAGCCACGCTGGAAGCGGAACCACCGCAGGCGGTCAGAGCCAGAGCGGCAACGGACAGACCGGCAGCAGCCAGAAAGCTGCGACGAGAAATCTTTTTCATATTCAAACACTCCTCAAATGTACTGTATAGTTTCCGGCCCACCGGAACGATGCGATTCATCGAACAACCGGTGAACGGATTTAGTATAGATTGTACAAATTGAAAAGTCAATACTTGTGCAAAAAATCTGACGATTTGAAACCGAATTGATAACAATTATGCATTGCGAAGAAAGAAAAACTGCATATATGCAAAAACTCCTTCCACCACGGCGGATGCCGTGCCGCCTCCCTCGCTGCGGGGGCTGGCGCACGAAGTGCGACGGAAGGAGTCTGGACGAGGCCGTTTCCCGTTACAGATACCTTGCGATTTCTTCCCTGCTCCGCTTGGGCACGCAGTAATCCCGGTTTTCGTCCAGATAATACTTCACGCCGGTCTGTTCGGTCAGCGGCACGATGCCGGCCTTGTGGGCCGGGTAGCCGAAGGCCACCATGAATGCCAGCTTCTGCGGCTCTTCAATGCCCAGCAGTTGGGTGAGCGCGGGCTTGTTGATGGCACCCATGATGCAGCTGCCCACGCCCTTGGCCCATGCGGCAAGGGTCATGTTGGCCAGCGCGATGCCGGTATCGGTGGCAAGGTCGCCGGGGATGGAGGCGTCCTGCACCACTGCCACGTACAGGGTGGGCAGCTCGTCCGCCTTGGGTGTGCCCTGCTCCGGCGGCAGATAGGCAGCCCACTTGACCAGCGGCTGTACCCTGGCCACATCCTCGGGCCTGTTCACCACCACCAGACGCACGGCCTGACGGTTGGCTCCGCAGGAGGAAAGCCGGAGGGCCTCGATGATATCCTCCACCACGTCCTGCGGCACCGCTTTCTGCTCAAAGCGGCGGTAGGTGCGGCGGGAAGCAAGAAGTTCCATGACAGACATAAAATACCTCGTTTCGTTGAAAAACTCATAAAATCGTGGCATACTGACAGCAGTATAGCAGATGCGGCAGGGCTGTGCAACACTGCAGCAGAAAAACCGCGCGCCCGGGCAGGAAAATTTGCGGCGCACGACAGGTTTTGCCCCCATCTGACAAAGGGAACATGGTAAACTGTGAAAAACAAAGAAGGGGGAAGAAACCATGAAACTGGTGGTTGGGCTTGTGCTTTTTTTGGTGGGGATCAATGTGGGCTTTGTGACGGCAGGCCTGATGCATGCGGCAAAAGGGGAACATGAGCAGACGAAAGATGAAAACGGGACATGCTGAGGATGAATAAAAATAACACAGATGCGCTTGAAAAGTTGTGATGGATTAACTTGCTGTGAAAATCTTGACAATCAAAAAATAGTATGGTATCTTGCTGTTTGTTAAAGCGAACTAACCGTGACATTCTTGGTTAGTCTGTTTCGCTATGGAAAAGTACAAATAGCAGGAAAATCAGGAGGATAGAACGATGTCTAAGATTTCTCGCCGCAATTTCATCAAGGGCGCAGGCGTGGCTGCTCTGGCTGTGGCTGCTGCCGGTATGCTGGCTGGCTGTGGTTCCAGTGCTCCGGAAATGGTGGGGGTCCATGTGGGCTATTATTATAAGGACTTCCTTGGCAATGCTAAGCCTATTCAGGATGCTGACAAGTATGCAGAGGTTGTTTCTGTCGTAAAGGGCAGCAAGGTGAAAAAGAGCGATTTGAAAAATCTTCAGGTTGCATGCAACGGCTCTACGGCCTACAGCGCGAAGGATGTTCCCGATGAAATCGATGTTGATTGGGAAACCGCCACTGCAAAGGTCATTCTGTCCCTTTAATAAAATAAGAAAAATCAAAATGCACAAAAGGGCGGTAGTCACAGGACTGCCGCCCTTTTTCTGCGTCCGGCGGCAAAAGATGCCAAAAACCACTTGACAAACTGTTACCGGGGGGGGGTATTATATAGGAAAAGCAGGCTCCACAAAAAAA
>ERZ1027099.654-NODE-654-length-16134-cov-16.041607_pt1 | contig 16134 bp, 12 predicted proteins | sample MGYA00519408_ERZ1027099 | MGnify/ENA primary metagenome ERZ1027099 (study PRJEB26926, sample SAMN06164646) | human gut metagenome | biome: ENVO:00009003; feature: ENVO:2100002; material: ENVO:00002003 | host: Homo sapiens | place: USA | collected 2012 ...
GAGATTTCTGCCTGTCTCGTGGGCTCGGAGATGTGTATAAGAGACAGTTCTAAAGAAATCTAAAGAAGCCTATGCTCTCAATTATTTTACTATTGCCGTTTCAGATATCCTTTTAAGTTTTTGAATTTCAATATCGGCATCAGAGAAAAGATATTTACCATCCACATATACAAGATTCGCAATAGCATCATTATCCTGATATAAAGTAATGTAACCATCATCGTTCCAACTCCATGTTCCGGTTTCCACCTTATCAGTATTCTCTATGTTAATCTCATACTCACCTTGTATTTCATCGTCATCATGTATGATAGCTAATTTTTTTGTGCTGTCCACATTTTGATACTCTGAAAAATCAAAAGTTCCATAATAAAGTCCCACCGTTACATTATTTTTTTGCTGCATTATGCTATATGTAATCAGCACACTTATTACACAAACGCAAACAGCAACTACTACATAGGTAATAACTTGTTTTCTCTGTTTTTCCATTATCTACTTCCTCCCTATTGTTTAATCAATGTTGGCTTTATCCTTACTGTTTCATAACTCTTACTATATACTGATGCTTTCCCCAATGGTATTCCTAATGAAACAGAACCTATCTCATATGCAACTCCTACAGATAATGAATATGTAGATCCACCTGACTCACTGTAGTATAACATATCTCCATTTTTTAGATAAGTACCTTTTGTTTGTTGTCATAAAACATAATGATTTCCAGTCCATTGTGTTGACTTAACTATTGTGATAAATCTATATTGCTTAAATACCTATATATCTGATCATATGTCACCAGCGACACATTTCCCATTTTTCCGGCTTCCTCAATACACCCTTGGGTAAATCCTTTTTTTGCGAATAAAAATAAATGGACATTCCCATATCTAAATAATCTGCTTCTCTTTTTCAGCTTTTCGAGCACTTTTACATCCACATTTTCATTTATCCACTTACATTCTCCAAACAATGCAGTGCTTTTATCCTGATCACCCATTATATCAATTTCTGTCTGTATTCTCTCTTGTGGATCTGTTCCCCACCATCGTCCAAGATTGCTAAATTCCACAGGTGCTTCCCCATCAAGCAGCAATTTCCACAGATACTGCATACATATTTCTTCAAATATCCTGCCCATATAATCTGACAGATTTGGAGCAATTCTTTTATACGCAAGTTCTGTTGCACCTCTGCTAATGATAGAATTATTATCAGGTATAAACCGATACCAGAATCTAAACATATTATCAGCTATTGCATATATTGATTTTCTGGACTCCTTTTCGCCATATGGAGTTTCTTTCCGTATTAAGCCAAGATTAATCAGATTTTTCATATACTGTGAGCATACACTTGTCGTTTCGCCTATCTTGGTTGCGATTTCCGACATACGGGAGCTGCCTGTTGCTACTGCTGTTATTATTGCATTATATACAGCAGGTTCACGGACTTCCTGCTTTAACAGATTTTCAGGTTCCTCGAAGATTGCTGATGCGGGGTTGAGGAACACATTTTTTATATTGTCCTCTACACTTATGCTGTCATTCATCTGTAAAAGATATTGCGGAGTACCACCAACAATACCATATATCAGAGCCATATCCTCTGCTGAAAATCCGTTGAAATATTTGCAGCTATCCTCAAAATCAAACGGAAGTATTTTCATCTGGGCAGTTCTTCTGCCATACAAAGGTGCCTTATACGCCAGCACATTATCTTCCATGTAAGACATAGATGAGCCACATAATATAAGCATCATTTTAGAATTATCTTTATTTTTATCAATAAGCATCTGCAAGGTTGAAGCCATGCTTTTCGAAGCTTTTGCCACATATGGATACTCATCTATGACAAGCACCAGTCTTTCATTTTCACATAATTTAAATACATATTCTATTGCAGCCTGAAATGACACGAATGAAGTCCCCGGCATTATTCCTGAAGCATATTCCATGATTGCCTGACTAAAGTTCTCCAGATTCTGCTTTTCGTTGCTCTCTACTCCCATAAAATATATTGCTTTTTTATCCTGTATAAAATGGCTTATGAGAGCTGTCTTCCCCACTCTTCGTCTGCCGTAGATTACTGCGAATTCAAATTTATCCGAATTATATAATCCGTTTAAAGTTGCAAGCTCTTTTTCTCTTCCTATAAACATAGCTCTTCTCCCTCCATTTCTATACACAATATTTTATTACTTATATATGGTTTAGTCAATCGTAATTTAGTTAATCATAAATAACTAAATCGTAAATAACTAAATATTCATCTTTCATTTCGCGTACACAAAAAAGACGGCCGTCCCAGTCCCCACCGGTTCAGCCGTCTTTATAATAAATTTCAATGTTATACTTTTATATTTTACTCTTATTTATACTTTTTTACTAACTTTTATACTTGTTTGGATTTAGCATCTACTGCTGTGCAAGCACTGCCTGTACCTCTGCCTCTGTAGCGCATGCCATTACCTTGTCTGCCAATGCCTTGCATTCTGCCATGCTGCTGTCTGCGATGGTTTTTCTGGTCTTAAGCACACTTGTGGCACTCACTGAGAACTCATCAAGTCCGAATGCGAGTAACAGCGGAATGAGCTTTGGATCTGCTGCTGCCTCTCCACACATGCCTACCATGATTCCCTCTTTCTTACCGCACTCGATGATACGCTTGATTGCGCGAAGCACTGCCGGATTGAAGGCTGAATAAAGGTATGCTACCTTTGAGTTTCCACGGTCTACTGCCATTGTGTAGCCTGTCAGGTCGTTTGTTCCGATACTGAAGAAGGCTGCCTCTTTTGCAAGCACATCCGCCATCATGCAGGCTGCCGGTGTCTCCATCATGATACCGATTTCGAGGTTCTTGTTGTATGCAATGCCCTCTGCATCAAGCTCTTTCATGATGTCAGCTACCATTGCCTTTACACTGCGAAGCTCATCTACGCATGTCACAAGCGGAACCATTATCTTTATCCTGCCGAATGCACTGGCTCTAACAAGTGCACGAAGCTGTGTATTGTAGATGTCTGTTCTCTGGAGACAGAATCTGATAGCTCTGTAGCCTAGGAATGGGTTGTCCTCTTTCTCAAGACCCAGATATGGGATTTCCTTGTCACCTCCGATATCGAGTGTACGGATGATGACAGGCTTGCCCTTCATTGTCTCTGCTACTGATTTGTATGCCTCAAACTGCTCTTCCTCTGTAGGAATTGTATCTCTGTCCATGAAAAGGAACTCTGTACGGAAAAGTCCTATTCCCTCTCCGTCACACTCTACAGCTTTCTTTGCGTCCTCAGGCTTTCCGATATTGCATACAAGCTCTACCTTTGTGCCGTCTGCTGATACTGTCGGCACACCCGCAAATTTCTTTAAGAGCTCTTTCTCTTTTTTGTATTCCTCAAGCAGCCCAGCGAATTTCTGCTCTGTCTCAGCGTCAGGGTTTACGATTGCCTCTCCGCTTGTTCCGTTGAGTACCACTCTGTCACCATTTTTGACAGCTGTGCAGATTCCATCAATACTGAGAACTGCCGGGATTTCCATTGCTCTTGCAAGTATTGCTGAGTGGGAGGTTCTGCCGCCCACCTCTGTGAGTATTCCTGCGATATTCTCTGCCACGATACCTGCTGTCATGGATGGTGTCAGGTCATGTGCCACGAGCACTGTGCCTGCCGGAGCTGCTGAGATATCATAGTCCTCGATTCCAAGCAGAATCTTAAGGATTCTGGCTTTGATATCCCTGAAATCTGTTGCTCTCTGCTGCAAAAGCTCATCAGGTATCTGTGCAAATATCTCTGCTGTCTGCTCAAGCACCTGGTCGAGCGCCTTCTCTGCCGTGATTTTCTCACTTACTATGAGCGCTGTAATCTGCTCCTCTATGGTCGGATCCTGAAGCATCTGGATATGTCCGCGAAGGATATCCGCATCCTTTGCTCCGACTGTCTTTTCCATTCTGTCTGCCATGGCGTTTGTATCATTTACAAATTTCTCAATGGCTCCCTGGAGACGTGCGATTTCAGCGTCTGTATCTGTAATTTTCTTATTCTCAATCACTATCTCATGCTCTTCGATAATGACCACATTTCCGATTCCGATTCCTTCTGAGCCGGCGATTCCTTTGTACATATCACACCTCCGATTGACTTTGCTGGTTGATTAATCTCCGAAGTTGTCTGCCTCGAGCTCTTCCATCTTTGCAAGTGCTGCTTCCTCGTCAGCTCCCTCACACTCGAATGTAATCTCTGCATCCTTCTTGATGCATGCTGCGATGATGTTTACAAGGCTCTTTGCGTTGATTCTCTTGTCGCCGAATACGATTGTTACGTCTGAATCAAACTTGCCTGCCTCTCTTGCGATAACTCCTGCCGGTCTCATGTGAAGTCCCTCTGCTGCTTTTACTACCATTGTCTTGCTTACCATAGTTTTGTCCTCCTGAATTTAAAATTATTGGTTTGTTTATTTCGCTCACACATATGATTAACTGTATCGCCCTCTGCTATTCATCAGCCTGTCATATGTCCGTTGCTTTCTATGGTTTTATTGTACTGTGTGGTATGAGTTTTTTCAATATTCCCCAAAATGCAAAATTGCACCATCTCTGGTGCAATTTTGTATTAATGTGATATTCAGTTCCACCCCAGCTCTTTCCGGATAGCTGCACAAAGCTCATGAGGTGAAGCAGCCTCCCTGAGCCTGTCCGTCGCTCCATTTTCATTCAGAAGCTTTGTGAAATCATGGAAAAATGCCTTTGTCGTGTTGACACTGTCAAAGTTTATCGCAAGCAGAAATATCATGTCTGCCATTCTCTCGCCCCACTCTATCGGCTTGTCGAGACGTATCACAAGTATCTGGCAGCGGTTTACATGCTCAGGCTTTCCGTGCGGTATGGCTATATTGCAGCCCACAGCGGTTGCCTCCACCTTCTCGCGCTCCAGTACATCCCTCGCAAACTCGCTCTGCACTATTCCTTTGTTTATGAGAAGCTGGCACGCACGCTTTAAAACATCCTTGCGGTTTTTCGCCTTTTTCTCAAATATGATAAATTCCTCCGACAGCATCTGTGAAAACTCGCTGACCTCCGCGCTCTGGCCGGTCATGAGCTCAAAGCACTTGTTTCTGATATTTTTCTCATCCTGCGCACTGATTAGTGGAGAAACATACAGAAATCTCATATCCTTGTGGATATCTGCCTGTGTGTCTATGGTCGAGAGTATGAGGTCGCAGTCATACTCGTCAATATGCTCTATGCGGTCTGACGACAAAATGCTTACTATCCTTACATCCGGCACTCTGTTTTCTATTTTGCCCGCTATTATGCTGCCGGTCGCATAGCCTGCTGCACCGATTAACACTGCGCGCACTGTCATAGGATTTCTGTGCAGGGCTCCGCCCACCTGCAAGGCAATAAATGCTATCTCATTCTCACTCGGCATGGCGCCTGTGTACTTTTCGTAGTATCTCGATACCGTAAAGCATACCGTAAAGAGACTGGCATACGATTGTGTGATATCGGAAAGAAACGGATTGTCTATCTCTATGCCAAAATGAGTCCTCGCAATAGAGCCCGGTAAAAAGCTTCGCATGCTCTCACGTAAAAGCTCATTTTCAATCAGATTGGCTGCGAGAAGATTTGACAGATACACTATCATCTCATCCTCTATGCTAAGCGCCTCCTCACAGGACATGACAACGCGGTTTTGTCCCTCGGCACAGGAAAAAAGCATTGCCAGATACATGATTTCAGGCTGTGAGAGGCTTATGCCGTGATATCTTTCCAGAAAGCCTGCTGCCTCCTTTGCCATGTTCTCATGCTCTGTCATTATGAATCCATTTTTCTGTACCTGCTGCTCTGTTTCGGTGCCCGCATCCCCATCACTTGCATCATCACACATTCGGTTCGACAAATCTAACTCATCCGTTTTCAGTTCCTTCTCCACATCCACCCTGAAAAGCGCAATGGCTATGTACTCTGCCAGCATCTGAAATGTGTAATCCGTAAAGATGATATCAAAGCGTCTCTCCACATGATGTATCATATCAACTGCCATCGACAGATTTACGCTTCTGAAATTATTGGCTATCACCTCGGCCGCGCGTCTTGAAAGCCTGTGGTCATCGGTCTTGATAACCTGCTTATCACTGATTGGATATCTGCAGAAATGCCTCATGGCTTTTCTGATATCAAGCTCACTGCCTGTCGCATATATTCCGTAGCCCGCCGTTCTGTGCACCTTAATGCCAAAGAGCAGAAGCTCTGCGTCAAGCTCATTTATATCATCCATGATGACATTTTTGCTGACATTTAACTCCTCTGAAAAAAGCGCATACGTATATGTATCCCAGCCGCTTAGCAGAATATACGATATGTAGTTCTGTCGCTTCTTCTGCGATACTGCTGCCGATTTCCGCCCTGCCACATCCAGAATCTTTCCTATCTGCGCATCGCTAAAGCACGGCTTCATGCCTTTGCCCGGCTTTCTGTCGAGCGTCATAGAGTTTTGCTCACAAAAATCAGCCACCTCCTTCAGATATGTTTTCACACTTCGCTCTGACATACCTGTGGACGCAGCAAGAGCCTTTGATGTGACAAGCTCATTGTTGTGCTCTGCCAGCTTTTCAATTATCAATAGTCCCTTTTCTGAAAGCATAAATCAAAGTTCTCCTGATTATACGTAATTTAACAATTCGACCGGTTCATCTATCAGATTTGTTGCACCATGCTCCTTCAAAAACTCTACATCACGAAATCCCCATGTGACAGATACGCACTCCAGACCTGAGTTTTTCGCTGTGGCGATATCCACATCAGAATCCCCCACATAGATTGCTTCATCTGCACTCACCTGAAGCTCTTTAAGTGCCTTCTGCACCATATCAGGTGCCGGCTTTTTGCGTATACCCTCTTCCTCCATCTCGCCGACTGCCGATGTCATATACTCCTTGAAATAAAGCTGATTGAGCTCCTTTACCGCCGGGTCAAGCTTGTTTGAAACAATAGCAAGCTTTATGCCGTTTAATTTAAGCTCCTTTAAAAGCTCCATGATTCCATCATAAGGTGCTGTATTGTCATTGCAATGAGCCTCATAATATTCCTTGAAATCCGAAAATGTCTTTTCAAACTTTGGATTGTCTGCCCCCTGTGGCACTGCGCGCTCCATCAGAAGCTTTACACCGTTTCCCACAAATCTGCGCACCTCGTCGAGTGTACGCTCCGGCATGCCATTTTGTTTTAATGCATAGTTTGTTGCATTTTTTAAATCCTCAAGTGTATAGAGAAGTGTTCCATCAAGGTCGAAAACGACCGCTTTTTTACGGTTTTCCTCCTCACCCTTTGCTATATGTGTCTTTTCAAATTCTGTCTTGCTTATCATATATGCCTCATTCCTGTCATCATTTGGCAGAACCATAATATCTCCAGGTCTGCCTGATATATAACTGCTGTCATCCTTATTCTTAAATAGCTTTACCTTGTGCTTTAGCACAAATGCTCTTGAAAAATCCTCCTCAACAGGTATGCACACTCTGGCATGTGCCATTCCATCCACTATAGTCTCCGTATCCTTATTCTTGAACTTCGGGACATAATCTGTCTGTTTCACAGTAAACCGCCAGTCCTTGTATATCCTGAAGCTTTTGTTCAGCCTGTCCAGATTTAAAATCCGTACACTGCCGTCTTCTCCTATTATGACTACCGTATCTTCACTAACCGGTGTGGAGATATCCCCCTTAGCTGTCCGCACTCCCATGCAGCAGCCCACAGGCAGTATATCCTTTGCAATGATACATCCCATCGGTATCGGGCGTTTTTTATAATCCACTTTTTTGAAGCCACTCGTATCAAAATCTTCTCCGTAAATTATCTTTGTATCGTTTAAATAATCAAAAATCCTCTCTTCCAATAATGATTTGATTGCAGAATCCGAAGGACGTTTGTGTGTACCATCGCTGCTGTACTGAAATCTTGGTGTCACGTCTTTTTCTTTGCAGTAGACATTATAGCTGTCTATCAGCAGATCCATCGGAATAAATCCACCGGCCTTGTAATAATGCCCTCCGCCTGAGCCTATGTCCCTGCACACTTCCTGCGCCATTTCGCTTGCGCTCACCTCTTTTATACAGCTTCTAAACGAAAGCTTCACTCCATTCTTAATCACTGAAAATACCATACATATGTCAATAGCATCCACCTCCAGCACAAAATCGCTTATGATGCCGAGTACATTCGGGTCACATGCCCCTGCCTTTACGATCGCCAGACGATATTCCTCTATATAATCGCGCCCCAGCAATGCTGTTGCGGCTATGTCCAGCTCCTCAAGTGACATGTTGGCATTTCGGAATTTGGCCACTATAGTGTTGTCAAAATCCGCCTCATCGCGCAGGTCCCTATCAAGCGAATGTGTTATCTCGGTAAATTCTCCGGTGTCGGTGTAAAGTCCATAATACAGTGCTGTTGCCAGGTTTCGATTTATCTCTACGCCCTCCTCACGCAGCATATCCCACACAATTGTCGCACATGAGCCCATATAGCTCATGACACGGTTCATAGCAGGAAGCTCTCCCGATACTCTGTGGTGATCTATGACAGCTACATTTTCTGCCTTGAAAAATGTGACATTCCCACCACCGTACTGACAATCGACAGTCACAAGCAGCTGCGGATTGTCTAAAAAATCCACATGCTCTATCGGTATGCCAAGACGGTCTACCATAAGCACCAGATTGCTCTTGTGTATGATATTCCTGCCTCCGTATACAAGTCTGGGACTTTTTCCATTCATCCTCAGGTATTCATAGACTCCAAAGCCGCTTGCCAGTGCATCTGCGTCCGGATTATCATGACATTGCACAATTATGTTATCAAATTGTAATAAATCACTTAGCTTCATTATTAGCTCCCTGAATAGTTATATTAATTCATTTTCTCATATGTGTATTTATGGTTGCTTCAAATCATCACATTATTTCAGGTACGGAAACAGCAGCGAGCTTCTGTCCTTCTCGTCAAACATCGAATTGTACTGCAGGATATTGTATGCCTTTATCCATTTTGCCTCGTCTCCTGTTGCCTCATCCACATGCATAAAGCACTCATTCTTTTTCGAATAATAGCCCCTTGAATTTATCGCCGGAATCTTCTCCATCAGCTCTGCGAGGAACCGGTTGTATGCCGGCAGATCTATGTTGGCTCTCTCAAGCGTCAGTGTGGACAGGTAGTTGAGGCTCGTCACATCAACTTTCTGTGCATCCGTCTCGTAATTGGTCCATATGAAAAACGGCACCTTGTACAGATTCTCAAGCTCCTGCTCCGTAAGTCCGGAATTGCCTTTGCCATTTAAAAGCTTGATAAAATCATTGCATAATCCCGGCTGATGGTCTCCAAAAAACACAATCTCTACCGGATCATCCACACCCTTAAAGTATGTGATGAGATTTTCGAGTGCCTTGTCACTCTCATTCAAAAGTGACAGATACTGGTTCGCATCGGTGTATGACGCCCCAACCTTGTAAACCTCCTGGTTGAAGTTGTCATATTTCTCACCGTAGCCGCCGTGGTTTTGCATCGTGACTCCCATGATGTAAAGCTTCTCGTCATCGCTCTTTTTCTCGTAGCGGTCAATAATCTTATCATAGAGCTCCTGGTCAGTGATATATTCCCTGAGTATCTTTGTCTGGTCAAAATCATCTATAAAGTAAGTCTCATCATAGCCCAGATGCGGATAAACCTTGTTTCTGCTCCAGCCTGTCGCATAGTACGGATGCATCGCAACCGTCGTATAGCCGATATTCTTCAGGTTTGAGACTATGGAGGTCGGGTCATCATTTATATACTGCTGATAAACCACCGAGCCGTCCGGCAGAAATGCCATCGAGTTTCCTGTCTCAAATTCCCACTCAGAGTTTGGCGTCTTCGCACCGTACACGGACGAAAGAGCATAGCCTTTAAGCGTATTTTCACTCAGAGAATCCATAAACGGCGTAACCTGCGTGTTGGTCTCAAAATCTCCCACCACCGACAAATCCGCAAACGACTCATTCATGATAACAATGATTGTCGGATTTTTCGCATCAGACTGCGAATATGAGCTGTCCGTTTCCTTGAAATTGCCCGCTATCTTGTCAACTGCTGCCTTGCTGTAGCCATCAGGTGCCTTCACAAAGCTGTCCCTTATGCCGAGCACAAAGTTCAGCAGATAGCCGTTTCTGTACGTGCCCTTTTTCTCCCAGGTCTCGGTGTTCAGTGACATGGAATTCATAATGACATACAGCACGCATATTATTGTGAGAAGAATCGAAATAATTCTCATATGGATAGCCGACTCGAACTGCACTTCTATGCGCCTTACCAGCATGATATACAAAACAGCCGCCAGAATCACATACAAAAATTTGTAGTCTATGACGAATTTATATTTTGTCACGACGGAAAGTCCTGTTCCCGCTGACTTCAAATCCGCATACGTAAACTCATTACCACGGAATTCATAGACAAAGTAATCTATAAATCCAAACGCGAGTATGGCAATTGATGCTATGGTACATGTCAGCCTCGTGTTGTTTGTGATAAAAAGTATCACCAGATATATGGCGAGCGCCAGAACCACATTCACCACGCATACCATATCGGTGGTTTTCACAAAGTCCTCATCAGTCAGCAGCACATACTGCACCGAAAAAACAGATAGTATCGCTCCGATGACAAGCAGTATCGCAGCCCAAAGCCATGACAGCTTCACCGGAAGCTCAAGCTTCACATTTACAAGTCCAAAATATACTGCCGCAAACAAAAGAATCACCCACCAGCTTGCCGATGTAAAGTAACCTACTAGCGCGGCCGCTGCTGCTGCAATTCCAAAATGTATGTTGTTTTGTTTTGTTATCTCAAATTTGATGCTCATTTCTGCCTCTTAATATTGCCTCTTAATATTGCCTCTTAATATTGCTTCTTAATATTGCTTCTTAATGTTGCTTCTTAATGCTTCCTCTTAATGTGCCTCTTAATGCCTTCTCTTAATGCTGCCTCTTAATGTTGCGATTTGATTTTAAATTATATTTCCTAATTAGCAAAGAAGTCCTCAATTTGACTGTATATAATGTGCATCAGATTTGTTCTTGCCTCAACGCTTGCCCACGCAATATGCGGTGTGATAATCAGCTTGTTTGAATCCTTTATCGCACGGAGCGGATTGTCCTCACTCATAGGCTCCTGCGCCAGCACATCAAGACCTGCCGCCGCCAGCTCTCCATCCATAAGCGCCTGTGCCAGATCCGATTCATTCACTATAGGACCCCTGCCAAGATTTAAAAATATAGCAGATTTTTTCATCTTTTCAAACGCAGCCTTGTCCATCAGACCAAGTGTATCATCTGTGAGCGGTGCATGCACCGACACGATATCAGACGTGGCAAGCAGAGTATCAAAATCCACCCTCTCGTAGCCCGGCTGTGAATTTCTTCCTGAGGTAGAATAATAAACCACATGGCAGCCAAAAGCCTTTGCAATATCAGCCACGCGTCTTCCGATATTTCCAAGTCCCACGATGCCCCAGGTCATACCGCTAATCTGGTGAAACACATTGGAAAAATGCGTAAACGACGTATCACCCACATATTTCTCGCTCTTCACATAATCATCATAATATCTCAGCTTCTCAAGCAGGTAAAATAGCAGTGCAAATGTATGCTGCGCCACTGTCTCTGTAGAATACCCTGCGACATTTCTCCATTCAATGCCTCTTTTTGCCAGATATTCTTTATCCAGATTGTTTGTACCTGTTGCAGTCACACATACGAGCTTTAAATTTTTTGCCTGTCCTATAGATTTCTCATTTACCTCGACCTTATTTAAAACAATCACATCAGCATCCCTTGTGCGCTCCGCTGCTTCCTCTGTTGTCGAAAAATCATATTTGACAACCTCTCCGAGCTTGTCATATTCGGAAAGGTCGATGTCGTCACCAATTGTTTTGGAATCTAAAAATACTATTTTCATGGTTTGTTTCCTCTGTGCTATATATTTATTTGTTTTAATTTCTATTTTTAGGGGACTTCGCACTTGCAGGCTGTGATGGTGCGCCGGCATATGGTATATTCCTCAGAAATATATGAAGTCAGCCACAAAAAATGCATCCGGATAGTCTGTTTTATCAGTCTGCTTTTTATCGTCACCGAAGGTTAATGGAACTTTGTGGCAGTTCATATATTTCTTCGGAACACACCATATGCCAGCGGTAATGCAGGTTTGCGTGTGCGAAGTCGTCTCAATAATTATCTATATTTATCAATGTTTATCACTATTTATTGTTATTTGACAATTTTAATCTTTATTTGCCAATGTTTATGATTACTAAAAATACAGCTTGCTTTAAATACTAACAAATTATCTAGCATAATAGCATTAACATAATAGTATTAGCGCAATTTATAAATGTAATCATATGTTCATTTCATACATATAAATATATTTATACCACATTTCCGGAAATAAAACCACTGTATCAGTATTTGATTAAACAAAGCTTAAGAAAGCCCACCATATTAATGATAAATTTCATCAATATGGTGAGCTTTTAATATTCTGCATCATACTTGCATGCAAAGCAGCATTTTATCTCACAGAAAATTTGTAATCTGTCTCTGTGTGGTATGTATCGCCTGCCTTTGTAACAGGTGTACTGAAGTTGGTCTCATTTATTGAGTTTGGATAGAACTGTGTCTCGAGGCAGAATGCATCGCGGTTATTGTATTTGACTCCGCCCTTGCCTTCCTGTCCCACGATAAAGTTGGCAGTATAAAGCTGGATTCCGACACAGTCGGTGTACACATCCATCTGTATGCCACTCTCAGGAGAGTATGCTGTTGCGACCTTTTCTACTCCCGGAGCTGTCTTGTCTATTGCAAAATTGTGATCATATCCGCTTCCATAGTGAAGCTGTGTATCATTTGCCTCGATATCTCTTCCGATTGGCTTAGCCTCTGTAAAATCAAATGGTGTACCCTCAACCGGTGCAATCTCACCTGTAGGAATAGCCTTGGAATCCTTTACAGGTGTGTAATGCTCAGCATTTATCTGCAATGTGTGAGTGTATACACTTCCTGATGCATGACCGTTCAGATTGAAATAGCTGTGGTTTGTCATATTGAATGTAGTTGTCTTATCTGCCTTTGCATTGTATATAATAGCAAGTGCATTTTCTTCTGTTACCTTAAATGTCACATCAACGACTGCATTTCCCGGGAAGCTCTGCTCCAAATCTGCATCCTCTATCTCAAAGGTAATCTCATCTGCCTTCTGCTCCTTAACAGTCCAAAAGCGCTTAGAAAAACCATTTGAGCCACTGTGAAGACTGTTCTCATTGTCATTAGCCTCAAGCTTATATTCCACTCCATCAATATTAATCTTTGCATCGGATATCCTGTTTGCATATCTGCCGACAGTAGCACCAAAATAGCAGTACTCCTTCTCGTATGACTTCACATTGTCATATCCTAAAATGACATCTCTCTCATTGCCATCCCTGTCCTTTACAAAAATAGATACAACTGCAGCGCCATAGTCTGTCAAAAGTACTCTCACTCCACTGCCATTGCTGATTTCGTAAAGCGATGCCTCCACTCCTTTTGATGTTGTACCGAAAGCTTTTTTACTCATGCCCCATATCCTCCTTTGGTTACATTATGTCTGTTGCATTTTTTGTAACTTTATGTTTGTTACATTTTGTTTTAGTACATTATGCTTTTTACATTATGTTCTGTTACTCTTTGCTTGGTAGCATTTCGATTGCATAATCGCGTTTTTCTTATTCTACGCATTCCTCTGTATTTTACTTCTTTTGATCGCATAAGTAAACTTTTTCGTGCAAATATCCGATAAAATATTTATAACAAATATTTAAGTGCAATTATACGTTCAAAATAAAACCTAAAATAATAGTAACTGCATAGTTATAATTAAAAATAATAAGAGGATTAACATGAGTACACGAGTAAGTTCAGCAACAAATCTTTCAGCAACATATTTTATGAGAAATTTTTATTCAAACAACCGCGATGCCATGAAATCATCCAAACGCAAAGAATATAGTATTACAGAGCTCGCTTACGATGATTCAACCGCCCTGCACCGCGCAGCTAAAAAATTAAAGAACTACAAGTATTCGGACGACGAAAATACCGATAACATCCGCGGAACAGTCATGGCTCTTGTTGACACATACAACAATTCCATTGATTCCGCCTCAAACAGCAGTTCAAGCTCCATGAAGCGTTACGCCAAGCAGCTCAAAAAGCTGGCAAGTAAATACAGCGACGAGCTTGAGGACATTGGCATCACAATAAACAAGGACGGTACTCTGAAAGCTAATGAGGAGCTCGTCAAAAAAGCCGACGCAAACACTCTTAATTCTCTGTTCTGAAATGACAATGACTTCACAAGCAGTCTGTATCGTGTCTCACGCCAGATGAGCAGCTCGTCATATGATGATTACTACACATCTCTGCGGGCAGGAAGCAATATAAATCTGACGGTGTAATTTTTATAATGTAATTTTAGCATTTCAACTGTAGAATTTCGATTTTGCAAAAGAATAATAGATAATAAATATTTGGCTGTCTTTTTCTTAAATTAGAGCAAAAAAAAGACAGCCATCGTTCTGCTGTCTTTTAGGAGAAGGTATTTTACTATGGGGATAGTAAAAAATATATAATGTATTGGGGGGTTTTTACGGTTATTATAGTATCACCTTGGCCTCTGAAAGTGTTAACAAACATGCACAAATTTTCAATTATTTTTTGTGCAGTTTTACTAATTAAAAATTCACCATATATCAATAGAAAAAGAAAACCACCACTCTTACGAGTGATGGTTTTCTTTTTCTAATGAGACATCGGGGATTCGGTCTACGCTCCGCTTCGGTCCGCGCTGAACAGACGTCCCCCGGACGTCTAGCGCCCCGACCAACTACGTTGTCCGGAGTTCGAACCCTCCGATGTCTTGCATTAAAAAACGCCTCTCTAAGAGAGACGTTTTTCAATGAGACATCGGGGATTCGAACCCCGGACAACTTGATTAAAAGTCAAGTGCTCTACCACCTGAGCTAATATCCCATAATAAATTAAAATGCCCAGTTCCGGAATCGAACCAGAGACACACGGATTTTCAGTCCGTTGCTCTACCAACTGAGCTAACTGGGCACAATGCTTACGCATCGAGTTGCGGGAATAGGATTTGAACCTATGACCTCCGGGTTATGAGCCCGGCGAGCTTCCAGACTGCTCCATCCCGCGATAGTATTTAGTTACTCTATAAAGAGTAATGGGCAGAGATGGATTCGAACCATCGAAGCAAGTTGCAGCAGATTTACAGTCTGTCCCCTTTGGCCACTCGGGAATCTGCCCATAATACAATTCAATATTAAATTGTATAAAGCCGATGATCGGACTCGAACCGATAACCTGCTGATTACAAATCAGCTGCTCTGCCAATTGAGCCACATCGGCATAACTAATAAAAGAATTAGTTAAATGGGACCTACAGGGCTCGAACCTGTGACCCTCTGCTTGTAAGGCAGATGCTCTCCCAGCTGAGCTAAGATCCCACGCGTTACTCGTAGTGAGTATTAAATGAAATTCATCTGATTTAATCATCATATAATCATGAATAAAAACTCACTATAAACGACCCAGACGGGACTCGAACCCGTGACCTCCGCCGTGACAGGGCGGCGCTCTAACCAACTGAGCCACTAGGCCATATAAAGGTTTGTACCTTCAAAACTTCATACAAATCCGATTTGTTTTTCTCAGTTATTAACCAGATTAAGCCCTCGACCTATTAGTAACAGTCAGCTCCACATGTTGCCATGCTTCCACCTCTGCCCTATCTACCTTGTAGTCTTCAAGGGGTCTTACTCCCGAAGGAGGGATATCTCATCTTGAGGGGGGCTTCACGCTTAGATGCCTTCAGCGTTTATCCCTTCCAGACTTGGCTACTCTGCCATGCCGTTGGTCGACAACAGATACACCAGTGGTCCGTCCATCCCGGTCCTCTCGTACTAAGGACAGCTCCTCTCAAATATCCTCCGCCCGCGCCGGATAGGGACCGAACTGTCTCACGACGTTCTGAACCCAGCTCGCGTACCGC
>ERZ1027099.705-NODE-705-length-15062-cov-5.694409_pt1 | contig 15062 bp, 8 predicted proteins | sample MGYA00519408_ERZ1027099 | MGnify/ENA primary metagenome ERZ1027099 (study PRJEB26926, sample SAMN06164646) | human gut metagenome | biome: ENVO:00009003; feature: ENVO:2100002; material: ENVO:00002003 | host: Homo sapiens | place: USA | collected 2012 ...
ATATCGTCGGCAGCGTCAGATGTGTATAAGAGACAGAAAAATACCAGCAGAATCATTTCTCTTTTTCAAAGAACCCACACATTAAATAAGCACATATTAAGTTAAAATCTTAATCCGTTTTACCCATTTATTCCACAAATTTTCCTAACTTTGCTTTATTGAATAGTATCTGCATTTATAGAGATTTATGCACACCGCTATAAAGTATCTGTTTTTATAATCACATGAACATTATCATCACCCCTCGACAAGAGGCAAAACCATGAAAAAAATAAAGTGCTTATGAAATCCTACCGTACAATGTGTAAGAAAACTTGGGCTGTTATACTTGCGATAGCCTGCCATCTACCCGCTACATGGGCAACAAACGCTAACGAAATCGAAATCATTCCGAAACCCGTTCACGTAGAACAGACATCGGGCAATTTCCGGCTTTCCCCCAAATCCACGATCGGTTACGATGCCGCTCTTCAAGGACAAGCCGAATACTTACAGCAAGTGCTCGGTCAATCCACCGGCTGGGATTTGAAACTGAAAAAAGATGCCCGCAAAGCCACTATCCTCTTGACATTAAACCCCGAAAAAGTAGATAAACCGGAAGGCTACCGACTGGACGTAACGCCCAAAGGAATCTCACTGACCGGCCGGGACGCAGGCGGCATATTCTACGGCATACAAACGCTGCTGCAACTCTTTCCGCCCCAAGTGTACAGCGACAAACGGCAGCATGGAGTGGAATGGATCGCCCCCGCCGTAACGATATACGATGCTCCCAATCGCCCGTGGCGAGGCATGATGCTGGACGTGGCTCGTTATTTCTACGACAAAGAGTTCGTGAAAAAATACATCGACATGATGGCCATGTACAAGTTAAACAAACTGCAATTCCACTTGATTGATGACTCCGGCTGGCGATTGGAAATCAAAAAATATCCCCGTCTGACCGAGGTGGGTGCATGGGCAGGTCCCGATCACAACCGTTTGGGAGGATTCTACACCCAAGAAGACATAAAAGAACTGATCGCTTACGGACAAGTCCGTAACGTGGAAATCATTCCCGAAATCGAATTTCCGGCTCACATTCTGTCTGCCGTCGTTGCCTATCCGTGGCTCAGTTGCACGGGCCTGCAACACGAAGTCCCCACACAACATTTCATCAGCCGCGATCTGCTTTGTGTCGGCAAAGAATCTTCCCTGCAATTTTTACGAGATGTATTAGACGAAACCGTTCGATTATTCCCTTCTTCATACATCAACATAGGGGGTGATGAAGCCGTTTACACTCGTTGGGAAGAATGTCCCGACTGCCAAAAAGTGATGAAGCGGGAAGGATTGAAAAAGGCTTCCGAACTGCAAGGTTACCTCACCAACGTCGTAGCCGAAATGATGAAAGAAAAAAATCGCACCGTCGTAGGGTGGGAAGAAATCTTTTTGCGAGGTGATGTCAAAACCCCTGTTGTCGGGCTTATTTGGCACAATGTCAGGGACACCCTTCTTGCTACGCAGCGAGGACATAAAGCTATTCTGACACCCGCCACGCACATGTATTTCGACTTCCCCGAAAGCCGTACCCCGGGAGAAGTGAAAGCCGCCACTTGGATGCCGCCTATCTCTCTCGAAAAATGTTACAGCATGGAAATCAACGACTACTCTCCCGAATCGACCGTATTAGGAGTACAAGGTTGCTTTTGGAGCGACCAATTTATTCACGGCACTGTATTGCAAGAGATAGATTACCTGAATGAAAATCGCTCCGAAAACTATGCCGAATACTTCACTTTCCCCCGTCTGTTGGCTCTTTCAGAAGTGGCATGGTGTCGACAATCCGACCGCAATTATTCCGACTTCCGTCGCCGGTTGAGTCACCATTTCAATCGGCTCGATTTCAAAAATTGCCATTACCGTGTACCGGAACCCCTCATAGAACAAATGAATCCGACTGCTACCGGTGCAATAGAATTTACATTATCTCCGGCCGTCGCCGATGCCGACATTCGCTATACCACCGACGGCTCCTATCCTACGGTTCATTCCCCCCTTTACACCACTCCGGTAACCGTCGATGACAAAAGCGACTTCCGGGCTATCACCGTAGTAAATCCCCGTCACTATTCGCTGCCCATTTATTTCGCCCCCGACTATTCGGGCTATAAACAGTACGGTGAATATACAGCCGAATGGAAACCTCTGAACGTACAGCCCTATCTAACTCCTTGGCGATTCGAATGTACAGGCAAAATATCAGGCAATGGCACATATACGGTATCGTTCATCTACACAAAAGGTGAAACCCCGTTCCGGTTAGGCGCATTGAAACTTTACAAGCGAGACGAACTCCTCGCAGAAGTTCCGCAGTCGGTTCTGATAAATGCCGATTCCCCCGTAGCGACCTACCGCTTTACCGTCGATTCCTTCGAAGCCGGTACTCCCTTTTTCATAGAAGTAGAAGCCTGCGGAGAGAAAGGAAACGATACCTCGGGATTAGTATTCATAAACAAAGTCACTCAATAACCCATAAAAAATAAGATACACAAAAGGCAGCTAAGCTGCCTTTTGTGTTATATAACATTCGATCGAAATACAGACCGATTCTTCGAAAAGACTATCTTTGTAAAAGAAGATATCATAAAATAATTTTATACCACGTAACACAGAAATTTTTATCATCATGGCAAAAGCGCATATTTTTATCAGTTACGCCCACGAAGACAAAGAGTGGGTACTGGAAGGCCTGGGAAACATTCATCTGATACCTCGAATTAGACGACACACGAGTCCGGATGCAGAAATATGGTTCGACGAAGGATTGGTTATCGGCGAAAAATGGGACGAAGAAATACACAATCACATCGTTCAATCACACATTGCCATTTTGCTGATTAGCGAAAGTTTCGTATCCTCGGATTATATCGTAAACAAAGAACTCGTTTGGATTAAAGAGCAAGTAGAAAAAAACGATATGAAAATCGTTCCTCTACTCATCGGAAACATTACCGAAAAATCGAAACGAATAATCGACTGGATATATCAAAGGCAAATACACCCTTCCGAGACACAACCGCTTTGCAACTATCTCAACGATAAAGCACAATGGGACCACATGATTACGAGCATATTGAACATCATCGATGCCAAAATCGACCAAGTGCTCGAAACTCTTTTGCTGAACGAAAGCACCCGGCAAACCGAAAATTCGATTAAACCGTCTGTCATGCCCGACAGTAAAACAGTTACTGGATATATCGAAAACCGAGACACGAAAATTACCGATAAAACGACAGCGGCACACCCGACAGGAGTAAACCCCGCACTTTATCAAGAAGCCATCAGACTATACCGGAATCACAAATACAAAGAAGCATCGGATATCCTTCTGAAATTAGCCGCCGCAAACAACACCGAAGCTCAAAATCTCCTTTGCGACATTCTTTGCAACAAAGTAAAAGGGTATCAACTATGGCCCGGAATTTTAGAAACATTCCTACCCTACGCAGAAAAAAATCTTGCCTTCGCTCAAACTATCGTAGGAAAAGTCTACTATCGGGGAAAACTGAATGAGCGCAATTACGAAAAAGCTTTCGACTGGTTCTCCAAAGCAGCTGAAAGCGGAAATTCATATGCCCAATACTTGTTAGGCAACATGTATGAAAACGGGACATTCGTAGAACAAAATTACGATACAGCTCTCTCCTATTATAAAAACTCGGCAGCACAAAACAACATCATGGCCATAGGAGAAATGGCATTCATGAAAGATAATGGTTACGGTATGCCCATGAATAAGGAAGAAGCCGAAAAAATATACCTCCAACTGGCCGAAGAACGCGACGACGAGTGGTCCATGATCAAACTGGCCTATATCGAAATGGATAGAGGAAATTCCGAAGAAAGATTGAAATGGATACAAAAAGCGCTTGAAAAAGAATATATCGATGCCTACGTAGATTTAGGCATCTTCTATCAATCCGACGAAAAATACGAAGACCTCGAAAAAGCGCAGCAATCTTATTATCAAGCGGCACAATTAGGCAATCCCGAAGGAATGAATGGATTGGCGCTGATCTATTACAATATGCCGGACAATAAAGGAGACGAACAAGCGTTTCGATGGTTCTCTAAATCGGCCGACTTGGGCGATAGTTTCGGACTATATTATCTGGCTGTTATGTATGAAAACGGCTTCGGAACCAATATCGACAAACAAAAGGCTTGGGATCTATATCTAGCTTCGGCCGATCAAAAATTCTCGCTAGCCTATCGTAAAATAGCGCAACTCATCGAAGAAGGCGAAGCGCCTGCATCATTCACAGGCCGAGAATTGGAATACTATATAAAAGCAGCCGAAAGAAACGACATAGACGCTATACACGATGTCATACGGTTCTTGGAGAATGATCCCGACCGGCAGAAAGAATTGTTCTCTTGGTGTCAACGAGGAGCACAGCTCAATGACGGGAAATGTATTTGTAAATTAGGGAAACTCTATTTCTACGGCATGGGGACAGAAATGGACGAATTCAAAGCGATGAACTGTTTCCGCAAAGCCGAAACGATGGAAATCCCCGAAGCCTACTATTTCTTGGGGCTGGCCTACTACGAAGCCAAAGGTGTGGTTAGCCCGAACATACAAAAAGCCGAAGAATATTTTAGAAAAGCTGCCGAAGCCGGATATTCCGATGCGATTAAAGCAATCGCCGAACTTTATATGCAGTCGGGACATGAAAATGGATATGAAAAAGCCATCGAATATCTGAAAACGATTGCGGAGGGAGAACATGCCGACATCGCCTATGAAGGACTCATGCGAATCGCCGTAGAACAAATGAACGCTCAGGATTACGACGACCCGCAGAACAGCGAATTATATCAAAAAGCTCTCCGATTCGAGACATCGGGAAAAGAAGCCGGTATGACCGAGTCGTTAAGTAAAGCATTCCTCGATCGAGGAATAAATTTATACAATATCGAAAAATACGAATCGGCCATAGCACCCTTGCTTTTAGCAGCACAAATGGGAGAATCGGAAGCAGCGACGCATTTGGGAGATCTTTACTTCTACGGCTATGGTGTCGATACCGATTATGAACAATCCTATTATTGGTTCTCCAAAGCAGCGCAAAGCAATAATGCTTATGCTCAATATTCCATTGCATTCATGTATATAAAAGGACTGTTCGTAGAAAAAGACGACACACAAGTAATCAAATGGATGAAATTAGCGGCAGAGAACGGCTACACCGAAGCGCAAAAAAACATGGGAGAATACTATTATTATGGCTCTTTCGGTTGTCGAAGAGATATGAAAGAAGCCATAAAATGGTATGAAATGGGAGCAAAAAGCAACGAACCGACATGTGTGTTTACTCTGGGATTAATCTATGAAGAAGGAGACGGAGTACAAAAAAATATCCTGAAAGCTGCCGATTGGTATCAAAAAGGAGCACAAGCCGGCATTCCTTCTTGTTTGTATAATCTTGGGAAGCTAATTATCAATAAAGAAATATCGGGAGAAGAAGAGAAAGGATTCAACCTCATACAACAAGCCGCGGAAAGCGGATACTCCTTTGCCCAAAACTACATGGGACGTGCATACCGTTTCGGGTGGTATGTCAATGCAAACCCGGTCAGAGCCACCAACTGGTTCACCAAAGCGGCAGAACAAAATATGCCGGACGCAATGTGCAATTTAGGCGACATGTACTCCTATGAAGACGGATTGACCATCGACTATGAAAAAGCGTTCTATTGGTACGAAAAAGCTGCCGAAACAAAACACAGCAGAGCTTTGACCGAACTGGGAGACATGTATTATGCAGGGAAAGGTGTCCGACAAGATTACCAGAAAGCAATGGAATATTACCAGAAAGCGTGTGACGAAGGTTATCCTTATGCATTCTATTCATTAGGCTTTATGTATTGGAAAGGACAAGGAACGCTCCCCGACAAAGAAAAGGCTCAGGAATATCTCAGTCAAGCCGCTGCTATGGGAAATGAAAGCGCTTTCCAACTTTTGAACCGCATGGATCACGAATCGGAAGAAGAAAAAGACATCGACCCATTCGCCCGACAAGCCTATTTAGAAGCTCAACAAGCCCTTGCCGACAAAGAAACAGAAAAATATATCAACCTTCTATCCCAATCGGCGAATTTAGGATATGTTCAAGCCTTGAACGATTTGGGAGACCTCTATTTTAATGGAGAATTGGCCCCTAAACATATGGGCAAAGCATATGAATATTTTTTGAAAGCCTCTCAAAACGGATCTGGATATGGTTCATACAGTTGCGGATTCATACTCATGAAAGGGTCTTCCGATATTCCCCGGGACATTGAAAAAGGACTTTCCATGTTCCGTTTGGCGGTTGATCAGAATTACAAAGCGGCAACCCGGGACTTGGCTCGATATTACTATTCGTTGGAAACCGAAGAAGACAATCGCAAAGCGTTGGACTACTACCTGCAATACATTGAATACAATCCCAAAGACACCGATACATTGCTTCATATCGGATTGATTTACGAATCGGGATTGGGAGTTCCGCTCAATATCGACCTCGCCCGTAGATATTATGAACGAGCTGCCGAACAAGACGAAACCGGCATGGCATACAACTTCTTGGGAGGAACCTACATGAATGACGAAGAAACCGAGAGCAACGAACGAAAAGCCGTGCACTATTTCCAAAAAGCTATCGAATTGGGCAACACGAATGCAATGTTCCGAATCAGCTACTACCTCCACAACGGTAAAGGAGGATTACAGGTCGACATACCTCGGGAAATCGAATTGCTCACCGAAGCCTCCAAACGCGGGAACCATCAAGCCACGTATCGGCTGGGACTATTATTCGAAGATAACGAAAGTGGAATGGCTCAAAATCTCGAATTATCTGTCAAATACTTCCAATTAGCCGCCGACAACGGTATTCTCGCCGCTATCAACAAGATGGGAGAATTATATCTTTTCGGAGAAGTAATACCGGCAAACCTGACGAAAGCCATATCTTGCTTTACGGCAGCCTCGGAACAGGGATATGGGAAGGCCTCATATTGGTTGGGAAGGCTTCATACCGATGGTATCGGACAACTCGAAAAAGACACTCAAAAGGCGATGAACTATTACCGTAAAGCTATCGAACAAGGTTATGAAGAAGCCCGGGAGTGGATGGAACAACTCCAAAAAAATTTGGTGGACGAGACCATAACAGATATTGAAATACCCCAAGACAAGTCAGACGAAGAGCTATACAAAGATGCTAAAAATGCATTGGAGAAAGCTCAATTCAAAACGGCTTACGCCTATTTTTCCTATTTAACGCAAAGAAACCATGCCGAATCGTTTAACGAATTAGGAGACATGTATTTCTACGGCAGAGGAATGGCAATCAACCAAGCCAAAGCTCTGGAACTGTATAAAAAAGCCGCTGCACTCGATAGTGTTTATGGTTTCTTTAATGTCGGATTCTTATATTGGAACGGACCCGAAGAAATACAAGATCCCGAACAAGCATTACAATATTTGAAAAAAGCGGCCCAAATGGGCTATACCTACGCACTGAGTTTCATCGGAGATGTCTATCGAACCGGACCGGAAGAACTTATCGATTATGCCGAAGCGAAACGATACTATCAAAAAGGAGTCGACGTTAACGAAATCAATGCAATAAAAGGTATGGCTCTTTTATACCTTTTGGGACAAGGCGTAACACAAAACAATGCTATGGGAGCATTCTATTTGAAGAAAGCAGCCGATAAAGGCAACGCATGGGCCATGTATCACTTAGGACGTCTGTATTATTACGGCGAGGGTATTCCCCGTAACCCCAAATTGGCATTGGACTATTTACAAATGGCTTATGATGCGAACTATCCGGATGCATGCAGTCTGTTAGGACTACTCTATGAAAGAGGCGAAGGCACTGCACCAAATATAGAATTAGCCAACAAGTTATACATCAGAGGGCATGAATTAGGAGACGACCAATCCATGTGGTACTTGGCTTGCAATTATCTCGATGGAAACGGTCTGCCCAAAGACTACAAAAGAGCCGAAAAACTCTTTATACAAGCCATCGAAAGAGGGAACGAACCGGCTCGAATCGACTTAGCCAGAATGATATTCCACGGATTAGGAACAGTACAAGACCCGCAAAAAGCATACGAAATCATAAAACCCTGTTTAGAGCAAGGATACGGACGAGCATATATGTTAATGGGAGAAGTTTACGAAAACGGATTAGGTGTGGAAAAAGATTATAAACAAGCCAAAGAACTGTATCGAAAAGCGCTCGACTTAGGATATAGTTTTGCACAAGAAGCACTCGACCGTTTAGACAAGTTCTGCTAAAAATAAAGCTGTTAAAAACAAAGGAGCACCTCCTTCCCTTTCGTACTCTATGGCATTGCGTGACATTTCAGTCCTCCTCCCCTGTGTTTTGTAATGCAAAATATAGGGGAGGTGGCACGAAGTGACGGAGGGGTTGAAAAAACCGGCAACAGTAGTGACAAGGTTAAGCCCCCTCTCTCCCTGCCGTGTCCCGTAACATTACGGGGTGTTTCCGCAAGGAAATTTATTTTGTCCCCCTTATTTTTCAATGACAAGTTGTACTTTCTTTGTCCCTAAACGAGCCTGTAACCACTCCTTGAATCTTTTTTGCTCCGACAAAGAAAAGACTTTGGAATGACGCACCACAGCAAGAGTTGTCGTGTCTCTCGCCTCCGTATCGATACGGCTGAAAATCGTTTTCGAAATGGCAATATCGGTCACATTAGGGAAAAGAACCTTTATTTCAGGAGCGACTTCCACCCCCACAGAATCATATTGTTGGTAATGCGATGTCAAATTTTCCAAAGAATCTATCGTTTTCTGCTGGCGAGCTATCTGCTCTTGATTATGCAAATAAATATCTTTAAACATCACACTGCTCAAAGTACTTATATCCGCTTGATTTTGCCCATACCCTTGACGAACCTCCAATATAGCACCGCCCAATCCATACTGGGGCAATCTCGCCTGTGCCACAGCTATGGAATCTTTCGGGATTTCGGCTCCCACCAAAGAGACGCGTATGATGCGCTTTCCGTGCTCCGTCACGGCACTTTTACTTAAAACCTGAGTATCGGCATAATTGAAATTCTGGGAAACAAAGCGGGATGCTGCGACCTCGAAAAAGTTCTCTTTCACCATATTGTAAGTAAGGTAAATACTCGGAGCCATAGTCAGTATCAAAATGGTATACACCATTCGTTCCACCTTCTTGCGTCGTTCATCGTCCACAAACTCCTTCTTCGAATATTTCATTAACTTCACGCCCAAAGTCGTTGCGAACGCAATAAAAACCGAATTGATGAAAAACAAATAAAACGCTCCGAAAAAATAATAGAAATTACCGGTAGCCAACCCGAATCCCGCCGTACACAACGGCGGCATCAACGCCGTGGCAATGGCGACACCGGGTAAAACATTTCCTTTTTGTTTGGACGACATCGCCACGATACCCGCCAATCCTCCGAAAAAAGCGATCAACACATCGTAGATAGTCGGCGAAGTACGAGCGAGTAATTCGCTTCGAGCCTCATTCAGTGGAGAAACCCAAAAGTAAATAGTCGACGTTATCACACTGAACAATGTTGCGACCGCCAAATTCCGAAAAGAACGTTTTATCAACTCATAGTCATTGATACCTAAGCCCAATCCGATACCCATGATGGGACCCATCAGAGGTGAAATCAACATAGCGCCGATAATCACAGCGGCCGAATTGGTATTCAATCCCAACGAAGCGATAAATATCGCGAATACCAAAATAAGAATCGTAGAACCCTTAAACTCCACTCCTGCGCGAATCGCTTCTACCGAAGCCGCCTCTTCTTCCCTGTCTTGACTCATATCAAGATAATGAGTCAAAAACCTTTTGACGGAATCAACGAATTTGGGAAATGACATAATTACTTTTATTAAAATACCGGAAACTCAAAACCGCTCTTTCAAAACTTGGACACGAAACGTCTTAACCCGGGAACCTCGTTCATCGGCAAATCATGACGGAACAAATAGACCAAGAACACACCCAAAAGCAGAGTCCTGAATGCCAAACGCAAAAAGAGGGATTCGATAGGGACAACCATCGCCACCGCATACAGCACAACCGTCAACAGTGTATAGCGGAAAGCCGACTTCAAATCATAGCGTATCGGGTAAACACGCTGCCCGATAAAAAAAGAGGCCAACATCATACTCGCATAACAAACGAACGCCCCCCAAGCACAAGCCATATATCCGAAACGGGGAACCCCCACGATGTTGATAATCGCCGTAATGGCAAAACCGAACAAAGAGAACCAAGCGCCCCATTGTGTCCGGTCGGTCAATTTATACCACAAAGAAAGATTGAAAAACACACCGAAGAACAATTCGGCGAGCATGACAATAGGAACAACTTTCAATCCTGTACAATACGTCTCCGGCATAAAGAACCGCACGAGATCTATATAAAACATCACTGCGAGGAAGATGAAAAGCCCGAATATGATGAAATACTTCATCGCATCCGAATACGACTTTTTATTTCCGTCGCCGGTATCTTTATTTCGGGCAAAAATGAATGGTTCGTATGCAAAACGAAAAGCCTGTGTAAACATCACCATCACGATCGCTATTTTATAAACCGCACCGTATACGCCGAGTTCCGACATGGCATCCGGGCGATTGCTTGCCAGTTGAGGATAAAACATCTTGTCGAAGGTTTGGTTCATAATACCGGCGATCCCCAAAATTAATAATGGAAAAGAATATTTCAACATGCGTGACAACAAATGCCGGTCGAACCGATAACGTATCCCGAAAATCTCTGGGAACAAAACCAACAATACAACTCCCGAACTGATGACATTCGAGACCAATATATATCCCACCAGAAAATCGGGGTCGAAAAACCAAGAAATCCACTCGGGGTGAATACCATACAGCCACGGGCAAAGCAAAATGAAAAACAAATTCAACGCTATGTTCAGGAATATCGAAAACAATTTGATCGAAGCGAACCGTATTGGACGACGCCGATAACGCAAGTAAGCGAACGGCAACGCCGTAAAAGCATCGACGGCTATAATGGCCGCCATCATCAATACATAATCCTCATGTTCGGGATAACCCAACAACCTCGACAGAGGTGTTATAAACACCCACACAAGAACAAAAAACAACGTCGATGTAGTCGCCAGCGAAATAAGCCCGGTAGTATAGACCCTCTGCGGCTCTTTCTCCTCCTTATCGTTGGCAAACCGAAAAAAACCGGTCTCCATGCCATAAGTCAGGATAATCAACAAAAGAGCCATATACGCATACAGATTGGTCACGATGCCATATTCGGCGGTCGTTTTCAATACGTTGATATAAAGAAAAACGAAACACCAATTCAAGAACCGCCCCAATATACTGCTTAAACCGTATATGGCGGTATCTTTCGCCAAACTCTTCATGCCGGCCATACGTCTCTGCTTATACGTGATTAAAACAATGTACCCTGCTCCGAAATCCGTCGCCGATTCAAATGGGTATAAGCCAAATCGGTCACCTCGCGCCCCCGGGGCGTACGCTTGATAAATCCCTCCTTAATCAAATACGGTTCATATACCTCCTCCAACGTTCCGGGATCCTCGCCCAAAGCCGTCGCAATAGTCGTCAACCCTACGGGGCCGCCTTTGAATTTATCGATAATGACCGAAAGTATCTTATTGTCGATCTCGTCGAGCCCGTATTTATCGATGTTCAACGCTTCCAAAGAATACCGTGCTATTTCCAAATCGATACTTCCCGACCCTTTCACTTGGGCAAAATCACGAACACGACGCAACAAGGCATTCCCGATACGAGGCGTTCCACGACTGCGCATAGCGATCTCGGTAGCCGCCTCATGCGTACAAGGCACGCACAACAGCTTGGCCGACCGCTCTATAATATGAGTCAATACGGCATGATCGTAATATTCCAAATGACAGTTTATCCCGAATCGGGCACGCAACGGACTCGTCAATAACCCGCTTCGGGTAGTCGCACCCACCAGCGTAAAAGGATTCAATTCTATCTGTATGGAACGCGCGCTCGGACCTTTGTCGATCATAATATCGATACGAAAATCTTCCATCGCCGAGTAAAGATATTCCTCCACTACCGGACTCAGACGATGAATCTCATCGATAAACAACACATCGTTTTCCTCCAACGACGTCAACAATCCAGCTAAATCACCGGGCTTGTCGAGTACCGGCCCCGACGTTATTTTGAAACCCACCCCCAACTCGTTAGCCACGATATTGGCGAGTGTGGTCTTCCCCAATCCGGGAGGGCCATGCAACAATACATGATCGAGCGGCTCTTGGCGCATCCGCGCCGCCATGACGAAAACCCGTAGGTTCTCTATAATTTTCTCCTGTCCGTTAAAATCGTCGAATGCCAACGGACGCAGAGCTTTCTCGAACTCACGCTCGGTATCCGAAATTTTTTGCTCTCTTATGTCGAATCGATTATTTTCCACAGGCTCTTGCGTTCACCGTATTTCGACGACAAACTTAACAATTTATTTTGTGATTACGAGAAGCCGATTGGAGTTTTTTAGAGCCATGCACAAGAATAGAACCTTAACTATTTCCTCTCATTTTAGAAAACGGAGTCTCTTCCGGCGACATTTCAAAGCATCTTTTCGCTCTATCTTGGTCCAAAACTCCCTGTGCGCACGCAGAGCCTCCTCTATGGAAGCAGCCTCGTCCCACCCTCGTAAACGGGCATACACCCCTACGACATATCGTACGACCGACTCGTCCCGACAAAATCGGTTGAAATTGGCTAAGCACATTTTCGGAGTCATCGGTATAAACCGCATACGGTTCAGGTCGATAATAGAAAACACGATACCCTCCTCCTGCTTGTCGAACAAGATATTTCCGGCAGAATAGTCCAAATGTAAGACCCCTTTTTTATGCAAATCTACCGTAAAAGCGGCGAACGCTTCCAGAATATCCTCACGTCCGGCAATACCGCCCTCCTCGAATTCTCGCATCATACGAGGATAAGAACAATTTTCCGACACAAAAAAAGAATGCTGCAAAAGTCCCCCGCTTTTTAGTTCGATATAAGCGACCGGGGCAGGGGTTTCTATTCCCATAGACCGCAATCTCAACGCATACTCATAAGCACGGGAAGCCTTGCTGGGACGGAAAAAAGTATAAGCGATTCTATTGATAAACAACGGCACTTTATAATTCTTCACCACATACCACTGCCCCTCATAAGAAAACTTGCGAAGCTCGTTTCTGGCTTTATAAATGCAATCACCCAACGTAGGAAATGAAATCGGCAGTTTCTGTACGAAATTTCGCAGCTGATAATATGATGGATTCAGAACAAGTTTCATTTTCTGGTCATCGGGTCTTGAATAATATGATGATAAAAATACGCTTTTTCAACGATGTAAGAAAAATGTATTCAACCTATTTCTCTTTTATTAGAGTTTCTAAACTTTTCACACGATCGACAATAGTTTCCGGGGCTATCTCCAAACAAGCATAATCCTTTCGATAACAAGGCTTATTGCCGAATACAGAACAAGGACGACAATCCAGTGGCAACTCAACCACGCCGCTATCCGACTGTCGCCAACCTAAGAAACCGCAATACGGGTGCGTGGCTCCCCAAACCGAAACGACCGGAACCGCCACCAACGATGCCAAATGCATATTGGCCGAATCCATCGAAATCATCACGTCGAGACGGCTCATCAAAGACAGCTCGACCGCAAAGCCATAACGCTTGTCCGCCAAAGAAATCACTCCCGGATAACGCTCACGCCATAAGGACAAAATCTCCCGTTCCCGATCGCCCGATCCAAACAAAAAAATCTTTACTCGGCTTTCCTCCGATAACTTCGAAACGACCTTTTCCATACGGTCGAGCGGGTAAATCTTACCTTTATGCTTGGCGAACGGAGCCACTCCTATCCAACGCTCTCCGGAAGATTTCGGGGGCGTCAACTCCGAATACAATCCTTCGTCACCCACACCCTCATCATACAAAGAGACGAAGTTAGGAACAAAACTAAACCCTAGCGAAACAAAAACCTCGCCGTACCGTTCGAAAGAGGAACGGAGCGGACGCAACACTTTCGCCCTGCGAGACGTTAATTCCTGTTTTTCTTTCCGTCCTTTATCGATTACGGCAACACGAATCCCCCATAATTTGAAAAAAAAGCGCAACACCTTCGTTCGCAACACATCATGCAAATCCGCTACGGCATCGATGGACAACCGACGAACCTCCCGAGCCAGATGATAAAGCCCGACAAAGCCCTTGTGCCTTCCCTTGACATCGGCGACGACAACCTGTAAATTTCTCGGAGCGTTTATGAACAACTGTGAAGCCACTTTTTGAGTAAGCATCACGAATGTGGTTTCAGGATAAGCCCGGCATACGGAATAAACCACGGGAATAGTCATCGCGACATCGCCCAATGCCGACAAACGTATAATCAGTACTTTGCGATAAGGCATAAAAAGTGTATTACTTTTTATATAAAACCGGATTCAATGCCGGATCATTATACATCTTCATCTGCTTGTAAACCTTCATATATTTCTTGCCGGACTCTATTTCATCGAGCAACTGGGTGATCGCCATAGACAAATCGGCTCGTTGCTCCAATAAAATTCTCAGCTTTTCCCGGCATTTGGCGACATGCTCGGGAGAGGCATCCTTACGCTCTACCTCTTGTTGCATATGATAGATTTTAACGGCAAGAATCGACAGACGGTCTATGGCCCAAGCCGGACTTTCCGTATTGATGGTTGCATCCGCTTTTACCTCGACGTTGGCATATTTTTGTAAAAAATAATCATCGATCATTTCCACCAAATCGGTACGCTCCTGATTCGACTTATCGATCCTTCGCTTGATAGCTAAGGCCTCTTCGGGATCTATCTCGGGATTGCGAATAATATCCTCCAAATGCCACTGAACCACATCTGTCTCTTATACACATCTCCGAGCCCACGAGACAGGCAGAAATCTC
>ERZ1027099.707-NODE-707-length-15041-cov-35.135126_pt1 | contig 15041 bp, 18 predicted proteins | sample MGYA00519408_ERZ1027099 | MGnify/ENA primary metagenome ERZ1027099 (study PRJEB26926, sample SAMN06164646) | human gut metagenome | biome: ENVO:00009003; feature: ENVO:2100002; material: ENVO:00002003 | host: Homo sapiens | place: USA | collected 2012 ...
GCAGGCTGTAATAAGCCGCAATCTGTCGGGCGTGTGCGATGCTCACGGCATAGACAATTCCTTTCTTCCCGGCAGCATATCTTCGGACACTCTCGTACAATTGTCTAATGCCGGTTTCCCGATTTAACACCGCATTCATTTCCTTTACCTGATAATCCCCGTCCGCACCCCGTTTCTTCAACGAGTCAATCAGTCGCTGTTCGCTGCTGTTCGCACGGATGGACACATAGTCAAATGACGACAACCAGCCCTTTCCGATGAATTCCGCAATACTCCATGAGGTAATCAGGGTATCAAACAAATCCGTGAATCCTTTGCGGTTCAGCCGGCAGGGGGTAGCGGTCATACCCAGTTTCCTCGCCTCCGGATATCTCTTCCAAAGCTCCCGATAAGTTTCTGCCAGGGCATGATGTGCCTCGTCAATAACAATCAGTCCCGGAGAAACCTCCATCTCTCTCCGGTGACGAGACAACCACTGGATGGACATCACCCTCACACTTCCGTCCTCCCTCCCCATTCCATAACGGGAAACCGTCTCCTCTATCTGCTCCACCAGTTCCCGACGATGCGCCACAATCCATACCCGGCTACCGGAACCACACAAGAACTCCCTCACTATGGCAGCCAGCAGGTGTGTCTTTCCCGTGCCTGTAGGCATCTGTACCATCACACTCCGGTGAAGCTCCCACTCTTCAAAGAGCCTGAGCTTCATCTCCTGCTGGTAGTCACGAAGACAATCGTTCTTGCAATACATTATACGGATGCCAGTCGCTACCGACAACAAAAACAAGGAAGGCCGCATACGTTATCGCATACAGCCTATAGTAAATATTCTATCTTTATAAATTTATTTTATCGGCGGTTATGAACTGTTCCTCCACCGAATTCAGACAGGACCTATTATTGTCTATCCCTCTATAATCCAATCACTCAAAGTGTGACTTTCCGAGTCAAAGTTTATCCCCACCTTCACTACGGGAAGTCCGCAAAACGGAAAAGAATAAAGGTAACGAACGGTAACCGTCATATTATAAGTATCCAACCCCTATGGCAATAGTCCTTATCTCCTGTATTCACTGGGGTTTGGGATGTATCGTAAGATTGAATTGTAAATATTTGATTTTAGCCACTGAAAAGTGCCTAAAAAACATTTGAGCTAATAATTTAAGCGATTTCTCAACGATTGGCCCATGCCAATCCGATATTATGAAGAAGGGTAAGATTAACAAAATGAAACATACTATTCCACCAACGATAATAAACTTTTCATCTTTTTGATTAAAAGTTCAGTTCGGTTAAAAAGAGGTTTTACATCTTCTTCAGCCCAATCGAACATGTCATCATAATCACCGGCATGACGCATATTCTGTAAACGAGAGACCAAACGCATCTCATCTTTGTCCAACCCCTTTAGTTGCAAATTCCTGCCCCAACAAACAAATTACACCGCTATGGGTCTTAGATGTAAAACCTTTATCTATCAATAATGCGGAAGCCATGTGGAAGACAGCATAATACAAACGATTTGCAACCAAATTCCAATGATTCATGGTAGCATTGTCCGAAGCTTCAATAAAAACGCTATCAGCCTTTTGAACACGGTAAGCAATAATAGATTTCTTTTCTTCTATACTTAGTGGCATAATTCAATTCCCTCCTGTTCTACATTCTTATAAAAAAGAGTGAAACTCCGTCTTTGCCAATCTGTATAAGTATATATCAATGGATTGATATCCGCACCGATTTTCCAACCTAATTCAACCAGTGGATAAGCTACACGGTCAAAATCTTCATTATATATGCGAGATTTGTCCAATAAAATAAGAATATCCCAATCGGACTCATGATGTGCATCCCCACGAGCCTGAGAACCGAATAAAATGACACGACTCCCTGAAGGCATCACCTGACGAGCCGTTTCACGAATGGAATGGATAATCTCATTTTTTTGCATAATGGTATTAGCTTAATATATTGTATGACAAAGAAACAAATTATATTCCGCTTATCCAATAATGAAGCAATTATATTTTAGTTTTTTTATGTAAGCACTCAATTTAGGGCATACCCCTTCGAAAGGGCACTTTTCAGTGCCCTAAACTGAGTTTTGTTAATTAATTAGTCTTGTGAATTTAACATTGGCTTGTAGCCAAAGTGATTTTGTCAGGAACCATGTTAACATAATCCCTGCACCCGTTAAAGATATTTTTGAAAAAAGTTCCGATGAAGTTCCAGATAGAACTGCCATGAAGCTTTACCGTTCCAATCACACTGTGATAGGTTGCCGCCATCTCAGCACCAGCATCACTACCATAATGAAGTGAATTGTTGCGTTGAGTAGTCAGCTTTCGAATGGTTCGCTCAGCCAGGTTGTTGTCTATTGGTAATTCACCATCATCCAAGTAAGCAAAGATCTCTTTCCAGAACCGGTTCAGATAATTGAGAGCTTCTTATAATACTGACTTCTAAATTCTGAATCCTTTGTCAGTTCACTATCTAACAAGCTGCGCAACTCTATCAGAAGTTCCTTCGTTGCCAGGCTTTGCCTTTCTTGAAACCTTTCTTTTGGAGTTAATCCGGCATCATCGTATTTACGATCCCTCATAAAGAACTCCTTTAAAATTTCGGAAAAGCGTTCTGCATTCGGTTCACTACCCTGATTGGAAGCCTTGACAAACTTGTTCTTGGCATGTGACATACAAACTTGGTGTACAGTATCTTTAAACCGGCCTGATTTCAGCTCATTGCCGATAAATACATAAGCATTGTATCCGTCGGACATAATACTCTTCAATTCTGCATCGCCCAAAAAGTCTGTTAGTACATCACGACCACGCGAGCCATTCTCATAGAAGAAAATGGCTGTTTTCTGAGCCTTGTTGACCAGAACCCAAATGTAGCACTTCTTATAGTGATCGTATTTGCGCACTTTACACCAGGTCTCATCGCAGTTCACAATCGAATCTTTTTCCAAAGCTATAGACTTCAATACACAAACCAGTTCGTCCAGGTATGTCTTACCTTTCTTAAGCCAGTTGCGCAACGTGTTTTTAGAAATGGTCATGCCCATATCTGTCAGCCATTGGTGAAGAAGACCAAAAGTCACATTCTTTACATTAACTTCATAGGCAATAGCCTGCAGAAATTCAGGAGAAGCCTTAGTGCCTTCAATATTGGTTACTACCTCAGGATGACCTTCGGAAGGGAAATAACCCCACTTGGGCTTTTTACCAGGCTCTGCATAATGAACCATCTCGAAGCATTCTTCCATCAAGAAAGTACGAAAACTGAATACCCGTACCATTCTTCTTTCAATGATGCGACCGGGAAACTTTGTCAAATCGGAAGGATGCTCTATCGCCTCTCCAACTACTCCCATCCTTTTATAACCGTCAGGGCGATTGGATAAATCACGCTCTTTCTTGGAAGACTCTTTTACCTCTTGAGATGGAGCATGACCAACCGAATCCGTACGAAGCGTATCATCGGTTCCATCATAATCATCTTTCTCCTTCCAGCGGTCTGAATCACTTGTTTTAGCTTTAGATTGTATCTTTTGACGTCTATCACCAAAACGTTCCTGATGGGCATAATCAAGTCTTTCCTGAAGTGATTTAATCTTACGTTCAGCCGATTTGCGAAGTTTATGCTCTTCCGATAACCGATTCTCAAGGTCAGCATGTTTCGATTCCATAGAGGACACCTGAGCCTTCAGATCTTTCATCTGAGCCATAAAATCCTCCAAAACAAGCTTCATGGCATCACTTGTCAACCTTAAATCCTGATTCTGTTCGGCAAGGTATTGTATGTACCGCTCTTTCTGATCCTCTGCCATACCTGCACTATAATTTATAGGGTTGCGTGAGTAGGTTTCCCTACTCAACAACTCTCGTTTTGTTGTAATTATATCTTGCAGATCGATCATACTTAAACATTTGATTTACAACATTAAATGTAATAAAATAATCGCAAAACCGCAAGTGGATAAATAGATTGATTATCTGATTTGTAATGTTTTAACTATAGGATTCTCAAGAATCAAAACCACGTCCTTCCAGGCAATCCGATAAACAGTATCTGCCCCGTTCCGCTCCACCTTCATGAACTGATAGCCTGCCACAAACTTCTTTTCGAACAGACTATATGAACGATTATCAAATGAAAACATACGGACTATTCTGCGATTGCGAGACATGACTATAAAGACGTCTCCATCATTGGGCTCACGGTGAAGCCGTTCACGAATGACAGACAGCACACGGCTGTGTTTACAACGCATATCGGTAAAATCACGGACATAATAAAAATGATTCAGACCGGTAACACTCAACATAACCCCTCCAGTTTCTCTACCATACGAACCAAATCCGGGTAGCTTAAATTCTTTTGGGACAAATGCAAGCCATTGCTGATACGAATCTCAACCCAAATACGAACAGGGTGATCAGTTCTGCCTGGTGATACCGGTTGAGGTTGATCAATGGCACTGGATTTTTCCTCATGACCGATTACAGGAGCACCATCAACCTGGACTTCAACTACTTTTTTCCGGGTATCCCTGTACCATTTCTGAAAGATGTTATAAGGAACTTTGTTCTTAACACAAAACGATTGGAGAGATTCTCCATGAGGCAAAGCCTCGGTCTGGTACTGAAAGTAAAACCTTTCAAGATCTTCACTGCTATACATAAATTCTAAAATTTTTGTTCGCAGCGAAGATAGAGATTTCAATTATGAGCCAATTTTTGACTGCTTACCTAATAGAATAATTTATTTTATCATTTCAGATGAATCTTGAAATAAATGCCGCCGGAGAAGTATTTGCAACGGTTCAATTCTATTACAGCGTTGATGTAGTCTTTCCAAAAGCTGTATTCCATACCTACATTCATTTGATATTTCGGTCCATTGGGATTGAATGTCAAGTCCTCTTTCACATCTGTATAACCAGGAACAACCTCAGCCATTAAATTGACACCATTAACAGCTTTTCTTATCCATGAATCATCCTCTTTCAAATGGAAACAAAAGTTCACGCCCATAGCAGGATTATTCAGTTTATTGTCGAAACGATTGCTGTATATCCACGATATGTGCGCACCTAACGTACCTATATTATCAAAATTGACATGTTTGGTTATTGCCAGATAATAACGATTCCAAAAGCCATTACCATAGTCTTGATTCTGCTGATTGGATAAGGAACCACCATTCGCCGAATCACCTATCGCATCATTGGCACCTATCACCACTTGAGGTGTCCATGGTTTCCACCAACCTTCCTTCCACACCCGTAAGCGAAAATGAAAAGAACGGTCCTGATTGGTGAACTTGCCATACGTAGATGGCACCCAATAGCCGGAGTTATTGCCATAATCCGTAGGAACTGCCTTATGACCAGTACACAGATATCCGGCTTCCAGCCAAGGAAAAATAGTTATATTGATATAATAGTTCCATGTATCATACCACCAACGGGGTACTGTAGCATGATGATTCAGCCAGTTACCACCTGCCATAAAAGTCTTGTCACGCTGCATGTCGGCAGTAGGAAGATTCATCAATCCCGTCGTGCCATAATTTATTTGAGCCGTTACTGTTTGTACTATAAACAGAAACAGACTGATAAAACAATGTTTTCTTATCCCCATGCACCTCATCCTTCAAATTTATTTTTTAAACGATACCGCTTCCATTTCTTCTTCTCCTCATGTCGTATCATCAGCAGCATCAACTTTACATCCATAAATAGAAAATAAGTGCCACCCACCATCAGCATCAGCCACCAACCATATTCTTGCCAAACAGGCATCTCGTTTACCATATAATATACTCCTGCCACCCCCAGCCAGAACAGCAGGGTAAGCGCCAGCATACGTTTCCATATCAGTTTTACTGCAAAATGATAAAGGCGGAAAGAAGGAACAATCATATTCAGAATTTCTTGCCGAAAGCAATATTAAGGAAAGTCTTTACCAGAATCTTAAAATCAAAAAACCAGGACCGATGTTCTAGATAGAACAAGTCATACCGAAGACGACGGAGCATTTTTTCCATTGTATCCGTGTAACCATTATAAAGCGTGGCGTAGGATGTAACTCCCGGACGAATCTGATAAAGAAAACGATAACGTGGATCACGTTCCATAATTTGGTCAATATAGAATTTCCGTTCAGGTCGGGGACCGATAAAAGCCATGTCCCCGACAAACACATTCCATAATTGGGGAAGCTCATCCAAATGATGCTCACGCAGAATTTTCCCTATCTTCGTCAATCGAGAATCTTCTCCACCTTTATAAAGAGCCGGACCAAACTTCTCCGCATCTAGTCGCATACTTCTAAACTTATAAATATAAAAAGGTTTCCCGAAACGGCCGATTCGTTCCTGCTTGAAAATAGCTGGCCCTCCATCTTCCCGTTTCACGGCAAGATAACAATACAAAAACAAAGGAGAAAAAACGATAAGCGCAACGAAAGCTATCAAGCAATCTCCCACTCGCTTGACATTACGTTGAAAAGCATTCATTCCATCAGGAATGAACACATCAGTCTGTTGTTCCATGTTGTTGATTTTTACAAATAAAGGTATAAAAAACAGCCCCACTGTTGAGATTGACAATGAGGACACATATTATAGTCTTAAATTAGCAAGTTAACATTTTTCAAAGAAGTTCAATCAATAGGCTAGTTCTATTTTTTTACCACTTGTTTTAAGCAATCCACAAAATTATCTCCATGTTCTTCCAACCCGAATAAAATATAAAATTCATTATTCTAATAGAATTTTATATTTTTAAGTTTATTATAAGATAAACCGACATCCAGTTTTATTTAAAAGGTCTAAAAAACAAGCCTTAATGAAAATCAGCATTTCTGTTCCAATATGCAATTTTTGGAAATGTACATCTATCCCCAAGCGTTCAATCATCACGGTAGGATATAAACTATAATGTTTTTCATGTGAAATATTTTTTCTATTTTCTTCTTACGGACATTTAGCATCTTCTTTATACCGTCAAGCCCCACCTACATTATCCATTAAATAAATAGAAAAAACACATTTATCAGCCCAAAATCCCATTGACATTAAATTTTTGCCTTAGACAAAATCTTTTTTGCCCCAGCAATCTGCTTGCTGAAGTCTATAAAACCGCACTTCTGTTCGCTAACTTTTATTTTTTCAAAAAGGTTTCCATCTCTCCTTATAGGACCGGAACACTACTAATAGCTAATGCCATAACATCTTTATTTTGTATACAAAAAAACTATTCTTTAATCAATGTTTTCACTTCCAATCCTGCCATTCCTAAAAATTATATATTTCAAGATAGCCTTCAACCATCTTGTCCACAGTCAGTTCCCGCATAAAACGGTATCGAGCATTTTCTGCAAACGAACAATAGGTTTCTTCATTTTCCAATATACAAGAAATCTTTTCCGCAAAAGCCTGCGGAGTATTTTCCACCACATATCCATTCTTTCCATTAACAACTATCTCGCTAATTCCTCCCACATTTGAGGCCACGACAGGTTTACCGACACTCATTGCTTCTAAAATCACCATCGGAAGACCTTCATAATTACTAGGTAAAATAAATATATCAGCTATCAAGTTATACTTTCCCGCATTAGGGATATTTCCTAAAAAATAGACATTATCCGGATGAGTATTCACTTCTTGTTGATTACCAATCCATACAAAAGCATAATGGGGTAGCAATTCGGCAACAGCCATAAAAAGATCACTATTTTTTTGAGGAGACAAACGCGCTATACAAAGCACAATCTTAGCATATTTCTTAGGTAATTGAAAAGACAACTCTTCCCCCGTTTCAATCGGACAGATACCATTATATACACAATGAATATGGTGGGTAATCTTTTCCGCCTTCAAATTCTTGGCATCATAATGACTTACACCTACAATAGACTTACATGAATATTGTATCAAACGTTCTATAGGCAAGAACTTTCTATGTGCCAAACGAATTGAATCAAATCCATGCACTGTGTATATTGTTTTCTTTGCAGGAAAAGCAATACGCCCCAACATACCGACTTTGGAAGAATGAAGGTGGATTATATCAGGCTTATATTTCCAATACAGCTTCCAAAAATCAATAATAGTAAGCATATCATACACTGGAGAGATTGCTCGTTTCAAGTATTTGCAATGTTCTTGTTTCACATCGGAATGAAGCATTTGCCACATTTTTCCATCGCCTTCACCTGCAACTACTATCACTTCATGATTTTCAGAGAGTTTGTTTGACAAATTTACAACTACGGTCTGAGCGCCACCTAACTCAGAAAGAGTAATTATTTGGAGGATTCGCATTTTATATTTAATTATTTTATCATATATCGTAAAATCAAATAACCAACTTCTATCATAATAAAATTCAGGTTCTAAAACTGCCAGTGTGATATAAATTCATAAGGTATACACCTTTAATTAAATTTCAAGAGCCAATGCATATATTAGCATTGTGTAAATATAAATAATGACCATCAACTATTTTCCTTAGATAAATCTAATTTTTCAAACCTTAAAGAACAAAACGGTCCTAGTGAAACCCACTTACTCAATAATTTAAAATTTTAGTGTCCAACTAAAATTGGGTTCAATAAGTGAATAGGGAAATATAATCAAGTCATTTTTTGTTTATAAATCTAGATATATTACCGAAGCAATTGCAAATCATGTAACAGGATTATGCTGGTAGTAATCACCTCTACTGTGATTACTTCAAGACTAACAAACCACTTCTTCTCCTTATTATTTCCAACCTTATTAAGTATAGAGAATATAATGTCATGTACATCAGCTACCTACGATTCAACTACTACTCCGCAAAAGTGCAGAAGCATTCGCAAATTGTTAATACAAAAAGTACCTTTATAACAATTTTAATTTAGAAATAAGTAATCTAGAAAACAGGTGTGTACCTTTATCATTCAGATGTATGTCATCCTTGAAAAATTCGGGCTTCATCAGCAGCTCACAATTTGACTATTCCAATATCTTTACGCCATATAGTAAGCTATATCTTGGATTTCATCAATTCTATCTATATGCCCTTTTTGATAGATAGGCGAATACATCAATATTATATACCCTCAAGTCTTTCACAACATTTTAATAAAGTATTTTCTTTTACCTGTTTCTATATCAACTTCAAACGAATCCGAAATATCTTTCAGTTCCATCCAAAGGAAAGCTTTCCATACACCACCTCATAATCGTTATCTTCAACTGAAAGCCGAAAATTGCATTTTAAGATTTTATACCTATTTCGAATCATATCGATAAGAAGTGATAGCATCTTTATCTTCTCTTGACAACTATTCAAGGTAAAGAAAGTCTATGTCTAGATATTCACCATAGTATAAGGCTAATCTATCCAATGCCGTTTCAAGTGTAAATGTGGACGCACTTAAATGGATTGAATAGAAGTCGTTTGTATCATAGATTATTAACTTAGGGATATGTCCCAAAGCAAGATATGAAGATAGTATAACATAATGGTAATAGATACACATACCATCACTGCTTGAATCTAAGCATGTCATACCCAATGAATCCTTGAATACGATGGAATATAGTAATGTACAGCTCTCAATGAAGTTCAATATTGGCACATCCTCTTTCGACTCTGTCAAGCTATAAATTTGACAGTGAAAAATGCCATACTTCGATTGGTGATAGAAATAGGACATACATCCACTCAAAACTAAATCTCCACAAACAAAGAGCGTTATTGCTATCGCCACAACACTCCAAATTTTAGTAGAAGCTTTCATAATTAGGACAGGGAATAGATGAACTGACCACCACTAAGCACTCCAATCAAAATAATGGAAAGTTCCCAACAGACTACAGAACAATAGCGCACTGCTGCATACTGACTATTCAGTAAGTAATATTTCTCAGGAAAATACTCGTTTTGAAATCCTTGACAAACAAAACGATGCTCCAATCAAGAAGAAGATGGTTATTTGATGAATGTACACTCCTCCGCTACGAAAATAGCCTTTAGTAATCTCCACCATATCATTCCATTGATTCGCTCTAAATATCATCCAAACATAGCTACATAATGCAAAGGTGATTAAAATATTTACAGCTCAATAACCAATAGTATCCTTTGGCATCTTGAGTTGGACAAACATTGCCTCTTACCCATTCTTTGTAAACTTTCCAATCACTTGAAACAACCCATGTAGTCCTCCCCAAATGACAAAATTATAAGCCGCTCCATGCCATAAACCAGAAATGAAGAACGTCTCCATGATATTCCTGTAATCTCTCCAACGTTTCACTCTGTTTCTACCAAGTGGTATAGAAAAATAATCTCTGGAACATGAAGAAAGAGAAATATACCATCTCCACCCAAAGTCAGTTACACTCACTGCAAAGTAAGGTTTCTCAATATGGATTTGTAGTTGAAATCCCATCATTCTCACTACCCCTATAGTAATGAAAGAGTATCCCACAAAATCTCAATATATTTGAATGGAGTAAAGCAATGTGACCAATATGCATGACATACTAGAATAAGCAGCATAACTATCAAAAAACGTACCCACATATATCCCTACACGATCACCTACCACCAGTTTCATAAAAAATCTCCAGAGAGCAATCTTAAAACCGGAAACGAACAAGTCATAGTTAGCTCGATGTACTTCCCTGAACTGCGGCGTGAGTTGAAACGCCCATCCTATAGAACCGGTACTAATCGAAGGAAAAAGCCCCCAAAAAGTGCCACATCCACTATATAACCTATCGCCTAAAAGGTAAAGAACAAAATACCTACTAGCTGTATCAACTCCACGAACTTAATATCAAGTAACAACCCAGTCCACCCTACTGTAGCCTGTGCCGTATACAAAAGGGAATTCAAATATTTCCAGCAAAACAGGAGTGCAAGTAGCAGTATAAAAAAAACACTGATTATAAACCATTTACCACTTACAGTACTAATAGAATTACATCCGAACTATATGGCAGAGAAATTAATAACAGCGATATCAAACAATAGCAACAAAAGACACTTTAGCTTCCAACCGGCATAAAAATAGTAAGAGCTCAGTAAAAGAAATAATTTCTGATATTTCTTGGATGGAATAGCGTAATAAACCGTTAACACAGCAATGAAGAAGAGGATGAAGTTTTGTTAATAAAAAAATTAAATTTTACCACTGTATATGTCTTCCCATTGACTGCATATAATATTAATATCAAATCGTTTAACATGATTTCGATTTGATATTCCCAATTGTATTCTATCTGAGAGATTCATATTGTAAATAGACTCCATTTTTTCACTTAAAAGAAATGAATTTTCAGCAGAAACTATATAATTATTATCGCTAACAGCTTCACGACCACATTCAGTTGTTATTATTGGAAGTTCTGTGGCCATAGCTTCTATAAGAACCATTGGAAATCCCTCCCAAAGAGATGATAAAACGAAACAGTCGGCTGCATTATAATAATCAACTATATTATTTTGTATACCGGTGAAAATACAATCAGACTTTAAAGAGAAACTACTTACTATTTTTTTAAGTTTCTCTTCTTCAGGTCCTTTACCTACAATAAGAAGTTTAACATGTAAACCTTTATTCTTTAGTTGAAAAAAAGCTTTAACCAAAGTTTCCTGATTCTTAGCTTTAGTCAAACGTCCTACATTTATAAATAAAAAGTCTTCTTCAAGAATTCCATATTCCTTTCGTATAGCTTTTCGCACATTGTCATCTTTAATAAATTTAGATAAATCAACGCCATTATATATAGTTTTAGACTTTTCCTTATTGAATGATTTTTTTGAAATAAAGTAATTCGTAGCTTCTTCTGAAACATTAGTATTCATGTCTGATAAACAATCAGTCAGTCTGTATAGCTTCATACGAATGGCCCCTTCAATGTTTCTATTATGTTCTGTGCATATTAAAAACGGCATTCGGGTAAACAAGCGCAAAATACGGCAAAATAAATTAGCATGAAACATCTGTGCATGCACTACATTTGGAGAAAACATATTTACATATATACGAGCTTGTTTCAACGCCCTTAAGAACCCTATAGGGGATTTCTTCATATGTAAGCCTATGATTTCCATTTGTAATTTGATGCGATGTTGTTGAAGATTATCACCTGTCAAATATAAAACTGCCACTTCATGTCCCCGTTCAAGCATTTTTTGGGCAACATCTATTGTGATAGTCTCGGCTCCCCCCATGCCAAGCCCTGTTATAACATAAAGAATTTTCATATCTGCATAAATTTATAGGGAATAACACCATTCATGTCATTTTGTGATATCAATATAAAGTATATAATCATAAGAATGGCAGAACAGCATATGAAAAATAGTCTCGTCACAGGTTGTTTCTTGGTAGAAATGACACATGGAAGATAAACAGAGAAACTAAGGAAAAAGTATTGTGTGACACGCGCAAATTCTGCTACCGTTAGAGAAAAAGACTGGATAACTAACGCAAGTATCATCATGTGATAAAACAGCTTTATTTTTGGATTGTTCCTTTCTTGCACAGTCAATAAACTACCGGCAAGCACAAATGTTAAAATGAAAAAGAAGAAAGTCAACCCTCCATTTTCACCGTTTATAATATACTTTTCAAACTTGGATAAGTTAAGCAGTGCAAGGGCACGACTAAATAGGAAATTGCCAAAAAAAATATATATAGCAACCGAGCCAATAACAGTCATCAGAAGATACTTTTTGGATATCTTTATCGGATAGACAAAATAAATTAGTGAGAAGCAAATGGCAGTTTGATGTACAGTCGTAGCCAACAGTACGATTATTATGAATTTCCCAAATGACCTATCAATCACATATTGAAGAGAAAAAAGCAAGATTGCAATAGCTGTATATTGTCTTAATAAGTTCATGCCTGAAAAATAGTAACAACTAAGTATGAAAATAGCGAGGCTTAAAAAAGGCAACGTAGAATAGTGAGAGAATAATCGATAGAATGAATAAATATAAAAGGCCGAACTGGTTACCAATAGCATTCTTTCTGAACCAAAAATCACTACTATATAGTTTATGATAATCCAGCCAAACTCATATCCTGGGAAGGAAAGACTATCACTCAAAAAATCACTAAAATTGCTATAACCAATAGTATTTACGATATCTAGATATTTAGGTAAATCAGTACCTACAGATTCATCTCTTATAGCCATTACAAGGAAAAGTAAAAAGGCTGCTATTTGAAAAAATAAATCCTTATAAATTCCCTTTTTAGCTAATGAACTACATATCGCTGCTAAAAGAATGAATACCAATACTGAATAATACACTAGCATAAGAAAAACATTTTTTATAGGTATTGGAAATCATTTTGGCAAAACGGAAACCAAACCAGCGACTGATAAATCGGAAAGTTCTTTCTTGAAACGAAAACCAAGAGCCATTAAAGTGATGAATTGAAAATGTATTTTTAGTTAGATTGGTGAGTTTACCGCTACCGCTATCTTTAGGACTGAAATAATCTATAGGCAAAATTTGAGGATTAATATGATCAGCTTTAATTTCGGTATAAGAATTGATGTATTCAGCGCCTTTCAATTGTGCTTTTAGAATCTTAGGAAGGGGGAATGTGTCATAGGTATTATCCTTCTTAATAAAATGACGACCTTCATAATAGCTTAAACACTTTTGCACATACGGATTGTTAGGTTCTGATCCAAAAGTAGCAGCCTCAATATCACCTATTTCATTTTCTAATGCAAAAATATATGGTGAGTCAAGCAAAGGAGCAAAGTTTTTTAGAACTTCCACATCAGAATCTAAATAAAACCCACCAAATTTATTCACAGCATAAAGGCGTATATAATCAGCCGCGAAAGCATATTTTTTTGTGCTATATGCTTCGTTAACCCAATCAGAGTTTAAATCCTTCAGACAGTTTTTATCCCAAAGAATAAACTCCCAATCAGGCATCTTCTTTTTCCACGATTGAATACATTTTTTTACCAACTCTGGAAATTCAGAATCCCCCAACCAACAGTAATGTATAATTTTAGGTATCATGACAGCTATCTAGATAATATTCTACAATATCAAATTCAGACTCTTTCAAAAGCATCAATCAAAGATGCTGTAGTATGATTAATTACTCTACAATTTTGTTTTTTTGCAAAATGATTTACGTCCATAAAACCCTGAAATGTTTTATAATATCTGAAGAGAATTTGACACACTTTCATTGGACTTCCATCTTCATTTAATATCAATTCCATATTCGATTGACTCTTGTCATAAAAAAGTTCATGGATATACCCCGCTTGGTTCTTCTCGTTTACTTTTAATGAATTAGGTTCACTGTTTTCAACGCCATACAAATGAATAGTTTTATATCCAAGCAAAATCAATAACATAATTCCTGCTTGAATAACATTCCAAATATCTATATTCGCTAACCCCTTTCTATATAAATAATCACGCAAAGCTGGTATCACATACTTTCCTTCGTATGGGATATCATTATAAAAATGTACCTCAATTAGGGGATTGGTGAACATTTTAGCGATGTTAGATCCCTTGATACTTCGATATGGAATATAAAGTGACATTTTCCATTTTGTTGTTTCATTTATGTGTTCTATCAAATCAGCAATCATTGTATTGAATGATAACTCACAACAGAAAGCACCGTCAGATAAAATATAGTAACGCGGCTTTAATCGCTGATAATACTTACTTAAGGCAAAGAAATTAACAACTGCATATACAGAATTAGTAGTTAATAAATCAATAATAGCATCATTTACTGATGGACCATTACCCAACAGCACTATATTTTGTCCTATTTTTTCATCTTTTATCATAGGATTCAATGTGCCTCGCAATGAAAAACGATAAATATAAACAAATAAAGCACTTATACTAGCGATAAATGCATATACTTCAAGTATTATTTTCTTCATTTAGACAGTAGTTTTTTTGTTAATGATAAAACCTGTCTCTTATACACATCTCCGAGCCCACGAGACAGGCA
>ERZ1027099.771-NODE-771-length-13990-cov-4.362397_pt1 | contig 13990 bp, 18 predicted proteins | sample MGYA00519408_ERZ1027099 | MGnify/ENA primary metagenome ERZ1027099 (study PRJEB26926, sample SAMN06164646) | human gut metagenome | biome: ENVO:00009003; feature: ENVO:2100002; material: ENVO:00002003 | host: Homo sapiens | place: USA | collected 2012 ...
AGATTTCTGCCTGTCTCGTGGGCTCGGAGATGTGTATAAGAGACAGTTCCTGGCCTTGACTATTCCGCCCATTGTTCTTATCGAAAGAACCTGGAGGCCGGCCGGATTTTCTACGGGAAAAACTCTTGTGGGTTCTCTGCGGACCGCTATTTTTCGCTATGCTCTGCCGTCGGCGCTCTGCCGGACGGTGCCCGGCTGGCGCTTGACGGCCTGGTGATTGACTTCTGCGAATACCGGCGCGGTGCCTCCTCGGTCGTCGTCCGCTCCGTATTCCTTTCTGATCTGGCAGGGCTTTCTCTTTTCGATTTTTCCCCGCTTGGCCCCATGTTTCCGCGTCTGTGCGGCTATCGGCAGTTGCTTTCCTCCGTGATGGAAAACCCCTCCTATGGCCCAATGTTTCGCCGTGCGCAGGAGGCCGGGTCCGGCTCAAAACCCGGCCCGAAAACGAAAGAATTTCTGTCCGATTGGTTGAACCGTGCCGGTGTTTCCTTGCGGGATGAACTTTCTGCACCGTATCTCTTGGCGTCCATACGGTCGGATGCTCTTTCATATCTGGAAGAACTGTACCATGATACTTTGGCCGCGTCCTACGATGGCCGCATATACGCTCGTTCTCCTCTTGCGGAGGATGGTTTTTTGTCCAGCGCGGACTACGAAAGGGAGGAGCTGCGCCGGATCTCTCTTTCCCGTGGGTATTCCCCGGAGGAAAAGGCCAGCCTTTCCGCCCCGCTCCTGGAGGCCCAGGCCGCCCGATCCCGCTCCGCAAATAAGGGGGGTGGTTCTGTATGACCTTTGGGCCTTTTGAGATCCCGGAGGAGGAACTGCTGGAGGCTTGCAAGCGCCTGGAACGCGCCCAGGCGATTTCCCCGGAGGCCGTCCTTTCTTTCGATGTTTCGGCCCGCTCGATGGCTATTCAGGGGTCAGACGGGTTCCCTTATCACGTCCGCCTTGGTGGGTGCGAATGTGTAGACTACGAACGCCGGAAACTTCCGTGCAAGCATATTTACCGCCTGGCTCTTGAACTTGGCTGTGAATTTCCAGAGGCCCCGGCGTTTGATCCTTACCTTGCGGCCGAATACGATATTTCGGAGGACTTGGACCGTTTGCGTCTGCGCTGGGTTTCCGGCCAACTTACCCTGGCGGCATACTCGAAATGTGTTGACGCGCTCCGCAGTTCCGCCGCAAAGGCAAAGCGCCGGCGCGGCCGCCCCAAAAAACAATGATTTACGCGCTTTGTCGGATTGCCTTGGCGATCCGCTTGTCGATCTCCTGGTCCAGGACCATGTAAAGCATGGCCCTGGCCTTTTCTTGTACCTCCTCGTTTGACATCATACTGGGGACGGAAGGGCCGGTCAGAACCTTGATCCTGGTCATATCCGGCCATTGGCCACGGTGCGGCATACCGTACTTTTTTACGCGGTCCGCCGCGCCGCCTACCGTGTAAGACTGCCCCACCATGCGCTGCACAATCGCCTTGTGGGTGCTGCTGAACTGCGCCGCAAACGCAGGCGCCCCTCCGCGCTCCAGTAGTTTCATTCCGCCAGACTGCAGGACTTTGGCTTTCACGCCTTGGTCCGTCTGGTTTGTCAGGAAGTCGATCAGATCATTTACCGGGCCTTTGGACCGGATCACCGCCTCGATGTTCCCCGGCTTTGCGGTCTGCAACCTCGGCGCGCCCTTGCTTTTGTCTTTCAGCACGTCGTCCTTGATGGTGTAGGTTCCTGCCACGTCTTTGGTGATCTGCTTTCGGACCTTCCGGGCCGCCGCATTGATGGACAGTCGGAGAACGTCCGGGGCCTGGAGCGCCAGGCGTTCCAGGCGTTGGCCGATCCGTAGGATTTCGGCCTGGGTGTCAACTTCAATGTGGATCATGTGCGGATCGCCTCGATTTCGATTGACAGGACGCCGGCGGCCTCGTCCGCCTGTACTACGCGATACTCCCGGCCGTCCAGGTTCAGGGCCTTGCCAGACATAGGCCGCCCGCCGTAGTCCGATTTACTCACATACAGCAGTCGCCGCGTCCTGTACGTCCCATCTGTGTGGACGCCGCCCCTGGCCGCGTCCCGCTCCAGCAGCGCGTCGTCGTCCACCACCGCGTCCATTTTCCGGCCGTCGATTGTGTGGGCGTCTGCAAATTCCTGGGCGTTCAGGAATACGCCGTGAATGTCCGCCGCCACGCAGTCCTTGAAAGAGGGGGCGCCCATTACTGGGCACCCCCGTTTTCATTCTTTGCGGGGGCGTAGACCTCCGCCGCCGTGATCACAGCGATCAGGTCCGCCTTTGTCTTTGCCTTGGAGATCTCCAGCCCCATGTCGGTGGCCATTCTCTCCAGGTCGGCCTTTTTCAGGTCCTCCAGGTCCTTGGGGTCCAGGTGCCCAGCGATCATCCCTCCGTCCTGGGTGCCCTGGGTGTTCTGTGCGCCGTCCTGGTCGCCCTTGGCACCGTCCTGGCCGTCCTGGGTGTTCTGTGTGCCGTCCTGGTCGCCCTTGGCACCGTCCTGGCCGTCCTGGCCGCCCTTGGCGCCGTCCTGGGTGTTCTTGGCTACGTCCGGCGCGTTGTCCTGGCTCTCTCCGCACCGTTCCGCGCTGTCATTCTCCAGCCATGCGTCCACCATTCTGGCGTCGTCGCCGGGCAGGTTGTCCCCGGCCTGATACATACGGCCCCGGTATAGGATCGGCCGCTTTGCAATCAGTCCTTTCATGTCTGGCCCTCCTTTAGCCCAGCAGTTTCACCAGCACGGTGGCGTCGTTTGCTCCCGCCGCCGCCACGGCCCACCCTGCCGGGGTGTTGGTCGAACCGCTCCCGGCCGTTGTGGTGATGTTCTCCGCCGTCTTGTCCCAGTAAAGGGCCTGGCCCACCGTGATGGCGCCGGTTGCCTTGGGGATCTCGAACACACCCACGACATGGACGGCCCCGGTTTCATTGGCCGCAATATCGTTCCCCGCCACGCCGATCCGGGTGGCAAGGTCCACCACGTCGCCGTTGCTCACGGCCTCGGTGGCGGTATAGTCGATGGTTTCGCCTCTCTGCCAGTATTTCGCGCTCATTTCTGCTTTACCTCCTTACTGCCTTACAGCGTGATGGTGGTTCCGGGGTTCTTGGCGATACCACGGAAGTCCACCGCGGTGATGCCCCAGTCCAGCCAAATGTCCCACACATAGCCCAACTGGCCGGCCACCTCCATACGGCGAATGGTCGGGGTTTCCTGGCCGTTCAGGTAGTCCACCTGGATGGAACGGGCATAGGACGGATCGCCTGCGACAAACCAGGGCACCGCGTTGGTGCCGGCCAGGGCGTTCAGGGTGCCCTCCTCGATCACCTGCAGGCGGTTCCGGTACTGATACAGGGCGTTTGCGGTGTGGCTGCCGATCCCGTCCACGTCGATCTGCGCGGTTTCCAGGATCTGCGACATAAGGAACCCGTAGCCCACGGGCACGATGATGTATCTGGGCTGTACCATGATGCTGTCACCAAAAGGATCTTTCTGGTTCAGCAGTTTCAGCATGATGGCCTGCAGGGTGTCAATGGACGGGGCCGCGCCGGTGGTGATCAGGTTGTTGTGGGCGGAGTTGAACAGGGCCACTCCGTCAAAGATCGTGGGGTTGTTGAACAGGATGGAATACACCTGCTTGTTGATCGTGCGCTTTGCGGAGGCCGCGTACATACCGGGCACCTGGGTGATAAATCCCACGTCGTCGTTGATAAACGCCTCCCGGGTCATGGAGAACTGGCGGCCGTAGGTTGCCACCTGGCGCTGGGGGAGAAGTTCGGTCTGCGGGGTGTCGTGTTTCAGTTCGCCGTTTTCGCCCACGCGCAGGAACTCGCCGGCGCCGCCCGCCAGGTACTCGTGATCCTTGGTGGGCTTGAAGTCGGTCACGCTGCCCTTGGTGGTCCATACCTGGAAGGTGGTGGGCACAGCCTGGTATCTCTGCACGATGGCCTTTCGGATCGTGTTGTCCAGGATCGCGGGAAATGCCGCCGTGGGATTGAAGAACTGGCGGCAGGCCATGTTCCACAGGTCGTCCTTGGACATACGGAGAAGGGAGGCCGTAGTCCCCAGGCCCTCCCGGGCCATACACTCAATGGCCAGATCCCGCAGGGACAGGCCGCGCATCTGCTCCGCGTTCTCGCTGGGGCGTTCCACCTCCATGCCACTACGCAGCAGCAGGCCGTCCACGGCCGCCTGTCGGAAGTTGTCCTGCTCCCGGCTGTTGTCGGACATTCTGGCGCCCACAGGGCCGTTGTGCTGGATCAGGAAGTCCACGGCCGCCGCCCGCACGGTGTCCATGCTGGCGCCGCTGCGGATATGCTCCTCCGGGTCCATGCCGGTCTGGCGGCAAAGCGCCATAATGTCGGCGGTGCGCTGGCGCTCCGCCTGGATCGCTCTCTGCGTGTCTGCCACGCTTGCCTGGGCGCCCTGGCCGCCGTTCTCCTCGCCGCGCTCACCTCCGGCGGGCTGTCCGCCAGCCTCTCCGCCCTCGTTGCCTGCGGCGTCGATCACGGCCTGGCAGCGGTTAAACTCCGCCTGCTCCTCGGCGGTCAGGTCCCGGCCCTCGTTGCGGGCCAGGGTCACAAGTTCCTGCTGGCGGGCAAGGGCTTTCTGCAGTTCGTTCATGGTTTTTCTTACCTCCTGTTGTCAATCAAATTTTTGTTTGCCTGGATCTGTCGCTCGTACACGGAGAGGGGGGCGCACGTCTGGCCCGTTTCGGATCTTCCCACGCCCACGGTCGGGTCCGCAGGCACAGATACCACGGACACCTCCAGCGGCGTCCACTTCCGGGCGATCTGGCAAGGGCCGGTAAATCGCCCATCTGCAGACTGTTTCCCGGCCACCACTTCCTCCCATGCGTCCACGCTGTACCGCACGGACGTGGTTTTCAGTGTGCCGGACCGGACTTTTCCGAAAATCTTTTCGGCGTCGTCGTCCGTGTCGAACTCCACTTCTGCCATGCCCCGGTGGTTCTCCACCCAGGCCCGGATCACCTTTCCCACCACCTTGTCGGTGTTGTGGTTGAACAGGAGAACGCCCACACTGTTCAGGCGCTCCAGATCCACCGCGTTCTCCCCATGGTCCAGGATCTCCATACCGAACCAGCGCCGGTATGGCTCCTCGGAGGAAAAACTGATCGTCCTGCGCCTTGTTTCCTGGTTCCCGTCCTCTCTTGCCATGACCTGGCCCATGGATCTTGTCCCGTGGTCCTTATCCCTGGGGCGGTTGGCCTCCGGTGTTCTGCTGTGCTGCTGCCGTTCCATTTCCAAAAATTACACCTCCCATCTCAATGCCTTTTTCGCGGCCGTACTCCAGGACCTCGGCCGTTTCGTCGATGGCCTGGCGCCAGTCCTTGCCCCGCTCGGCGCAGATCTCTTGATAGGTCTTTTGCCCGCTCTGCAGGGCGGTTTTGTCGGCGGTGCTTTCCTTGGCCGGGTCAATCCACTTTTTCGGTGATTTCACCCAGTCGTGTGCCATGTACTCCGCCTTTTTATCCCAAAACCCGGGGAATGTAATTGCCCCGGAGAGATAACACGAAATAATAAATTGCTCGTACACCTCGGACATGAACTCCATCAGCAGTTCCGTGTCCTCCGCGTATGTGTCCTCGTCCTCGATGGCGTTCTGGCGTGCGGAGGAGTAGGTGGACCCGCTCATGTCGCGGGATACCGCCTCATAACTCAATCCCTGGCCCGCTCCGATCAAACCCTGCTGGACTTTCAGGAACGCGGTGGCGTCGGTAGCAGCCCCCTTTGGATCCACCACCTGGGCCTCGTCACCGGCGCCCATTTCCATGATCATGCCCGGCCCCAGTTTCTTGCCGGAGTAGTCCACGCGGCCGTCCGGCCCACGTATCCCGGACCGCCCCAGGCTTGTCCCTGTTGGTATGGTCTTTTTGATCAGCACCGCCAGGCAGGCCGCGATCCGCTCCTTGACGGATACCGCGTTTATAAACTCGTTCACGTCCCGGATCCTTGTGATCGTGTGGGACATATCCGACATTTCCCGGATCTGGCTGGGGCGGTGCTTTGCCTTGATGAAATAGGCGTCCTTTGCGTCGATGTAGATCGGCTCCAGCAGGCGCCACCCCTCCAGGTCGTATTGCTGGATCCAGTAGCCCACCGGGCGCCTCCATGAGTTGTACTCAATCCCGCCCACGACGCGGTTTCCCTGTCTGTGTGGTGCGCTCCGTGTAATGTCCAGTTCGTCCACTTCAATGGCCTGCAGTTTGAGCGGCACCAGGCCGCCGGCCGTGTGCCGGAACAGGAACAGGATCCCGCCGTCCACCTTCTTGCGCTCCACGGCCATGCGTAGGATCTCGGTGAACGATTGTTCCCCGGTCACGTCGCAGTTTCTTGCCTTGCACCATTGGCGCCACAGTTTTTCGATCTGGCGGTTCAGGTCGTCGTCCCCGGTTCTTGCCCGGAGGGTGAAACCCTTTCCCACCACGTTGCGCTTGTACGCCAGGACTACGGCCTGGAGAATGTCGCTGTTCCGCTCCAGGTCCCGGGCGCGGGCGCGTACCACGTCCCGGCTGTATCGGTCCGTGATCTCCGCGCTTTCGTTGTGCGCCCTCCACCCGGAGTTGATCCGGCCGAACCCGGCCGCGTCATATCCGCGCATGGCCTCCAGCCCTTGGCGCCACGCCTCGCGTTCATACGCTCTTTTCGGGGACACGGCCGCGATCACATTGTCAATAAACCCCACCGTATTACCTCCCCTCAAAAAATGCCACATAGGTGCGCCCCAGCAGCGGGCCACTTTCATCTGCTGCCAGTTGTGCCTCCAGGTCGTCCCGGAGTGTTTTCAACATGGCCAGGTCCGCCCGCGTCAGGGAACGGCTCCCGATTTTGTAGGACTGCCCGCCCACCAGCACGGTGGTGATCGCCTTGTTGACCTGTTCCAGCAGTTCGGCCGGGGTCGCTGTTGTGTTGTCCAGTTCCATGGTGTCCTCCTATCAAGCCCAGTTTTCATTCTGCTGGATCCAGTTTTCCTCCGGTGCCGGTGCCGTCTTTGGCGGCGTCTGTTTTGGCGTCTGCTCCTCCGCCCGGTCCTGGTTTTTCAGGAACAGGGATCGGACCTCCATCACGTCGGCGGCGGCCGCCGCGTACACCTCGCAGTCCAGATAGTGGTTGTCCGCGTGGGATGTTTTAGGCACCCATTTTTGAATTTCTCGCCCTCCGGCCCGCTCGGTGATCTTATGCTCCGCCGTGACCTGTTCCGCATATTCCAGATCGCAGTCCTTGTGAACCATCCATGAACCGCTCCCGTTTGGCCTCCTCATGCGGCTTGCGATCATGTCTTTGTACTTCCCGCCGTCCACATGGATCAGTTGCATACCGTTGGCCCGGCTCCCCGCTTTGTCCACGGTCGATATTTTGTAATATCCCTGGAGTGACTTTGTTGATCCTTTGCACGGTTTCACCCAGTCCATGTTCATAATGCAGAAGTCGTACACGTCGTCTGTTTGGTCGCCGCTATCTATCAGGGCAAGTTCCACCATGGCCTTTCCGCCGTCCGGCGCTAAAAACTCGGTATTCATAACCCGTTCCACTTCCGCCATGGAAAGCGCCTGGCCATGGGCCACATTTTGGGAGGTCATAAAGTCGCCCCAGGCCCTGATCACCCAGTACACGCAATTTTCCTGTACGTCGATCCCGCCTGTCAGCAGTTTGGTCCACGTCGGGAGTGACCAGGCCGGAACCTCCGTCTGCCGCTCCATGACCATATCGGCGTTTGTTTTCAGTTTCGTGTCCTCCCACGGTTCCGCCAGCCACGAATTGACGAAGTTGTGCAACAGTTCCGGGTCGTCCTTTGCCCGCATGAACTCTCTGGCTATATCGGAAAACCTGGTAAAGGGGGAGTACAGGGTATTCATCCAGTAGGCCACGCTTTTGGGCGTCGCCGTGGTCTGTCGTACCATCTGCCACCGGCCCGCCTGGAGCATGGCCGCCTTGTCCCGGTCCGTGATAATGCACCCACACGCCTGGCAGACGTAGGTGGCCATTTCGGCCCGCTCCGTCTGATCCGGTACGTCGTCTTTGCTTGGCCACTTGATATGAGCGAATTGCAGTTCGATGAACTCCCCACAATGTGGGCACGGCACAAAGTAGTGTTTTTCCGCGTCCGCCTCCTCCTTGGCTTTCCAGATCGGCCCGGTTTTCAGGGTCGGCGTGGAGGCCATAAAGATCTTGCGGTTGAAAAACGTCTTTGTTCGCTCGATGGCCAGGGATACGGGGTCGGCCTCTTTTTTGGTCGCCCCAGGGAACTTGTCCACCTCATCCAGGAACAGGTATCGGATCGGGGTGGAGGCCAGGCTGGCCGGGCTGTTGGCTCCGGTCAGGTAGACGATCATATCCCGGAACTTTAGGGCCAGGCGCTTGCTGTCGTTCTCCCGGTACTTCTCCGCCAGGGCCTTACACTGTCGGATCATCGGTTCCAGTTTCGCCTCCACCGTGCGCTCCGCCAGTTCGTCCGAAGGGTACACGAACATGGTCGGCGCCGGGTCCTGGTCGATCAGGCTCCCCAGGGCGTTCTCCATGGCGGAGGTTCCGCCCACCTGGGTGGGCTTGACAAAGACGATCTTTTCCGTGGTTTCATCGGAAAATGCGTCCATGATCTCCACCAGGTACGGGGTGACGTTGTTCCGCCACGGTCCTGGTATGGCGTTTCCGTTTGGCAGGATCCTGTTCTGCTCCGCCCATGCGGACGTGCTTACCCGCTCCCGTGGCCGCAGGATCTCAATGGCCGGCACCATCCACCTGGGCACCTTGTAGGGCTTTACTCGGTACTTCCTCACGGCGCGCCCTCCGGCGGATCCTCCGCCTGCATGGCGTCCACGTAGGCCGTCAGCATGGTTTCCAGTTCCTTGCGGATGGCTTTTTGTGCGTTTCGGATCGTGATGGCGTCCGCATACCCCGCCATGGCTCCAGCCATGCGGGCCGGTATCGTCATGGCGAACTTTTGAAAGGCTGCCATAAACTCCGCCAGTTCCTCGGTGGCCTGCTCCGCCGGTATGTATTTCCCCTCTGCTATGGCGGTTTTCAGGCGGTGGAGGCTGCCCTGGCTTTCTTTCAGCGCCACCTCCGCCTCCAGTTTTTTCAGGTTCAGTTCCGCCAGGCGTCCGCCCTCTCCAACCTCCTGGGCCTTTTGTTCCACATGGGCGATATATCGCTGGATTGTTTCACAGGTCCGGTACTTCCTGGCTCCGCCGCCCGGCGGGACCTCGGTTTCCAGGATCCCGTCCTGGGTCAACTGCTGGATCCGCCGCGTGGTTTTCCCCAGCAGTTGGGCGATTGCCGTTGAATTTGCCCATTCCGGCACCGTTCCGGTCAGCACCGCCGGCGTGGTCGCTTTCTTTGGCGCTGCCGGTTTTTTGGGTGCCGCTTTTTTTGTTGCTCCCGCCACCTGCAGCACCCCCTTTTCATGTGCCGCCGGCTCTTTTTCCCGCTCCGCCCAGCGCCGCCCTACGTCTTGGCCCGCGTCGGAACGTAGGCTTTCGGGCGGCGCAGGCGGTTGGCTTTGCCGGTTTCGTTTTCCGCTTTGTGGTGGATTTCGCTTTTTTGACCTCGTTTCCTCTGGTTTTTTTCTTCCCTCACCCCCTAAAGGGGGTGCGTTCCTCCTGATTGCTCCAGCCGCCGTTCCAATGCGTAACGTAACGGCCCATTTTTCAGGGATTTTCTTGGAGAAAAATGCCGGGCCTTCCGCGCCCCGCACGGTCGCCAGCCCCCGGAAGGACCCAAACAGGTGGGCGCCTCTCGCCTTTTGATAGGGGGAGGCCCAGGGGCGCCTTTGTCGGTGCCCCTGGGCGGTTTGTTGCCGGACTGCGCCCGTTCTGGACGCTACGGGGTGAAAGGAGGAAAGCCCCCGCGCCTACGCTCCGCCCGGCCAGGGTGCAAAAGGGGAGGGCGCCAGGTGTTTCCCTGGTGCCCTCCCGATTTCCACGCTATCACTATACCACGTCCAATAGTCCGATGGCGTCCGATCTTTTATCCTCGCTTTCTTTTTTCCTTTTCTGCCGTGTAGTCCCCCAGCAGTTTCTCCGTTCTCTTGTAGGTCAGCAGGGTGTCCAGGGCGGCGTTGTAGTAGTCAAACACGCGGGACCGGCTCATGTGTACGGCCTGGGCGATCTTTTCCCATGGCTTGCAGTCTATGTGCCGCATTTCCACCACGGTGCGTTCCGTGGAATTTTTGGGGAGTAGGTCTATCATGTCCATAACGTGCAGAACGGCCTTGGCCATGGCGTCCCGCTGCTGGCTGATCCTGTCCTCCACTTCCGCGATCCGGTAGACAAGGGACACGGCCCCGCCCTCTCTGGCCTGCCTTTTGGAGGTCGGCATGGTCTTAAACGCAGATCCCACGCCCGGGTCCCGTAGGTCTGCGGATAGGGTGCGGTGGCGCTCCTCCAGTATCTGCTTTTTTTCTTTGGCGTCATGGTACTTCTGCAGGTACTCTTTGACGGCCTCCCGCTCGGGGTTTTTCCCCCTTGTCTGCTTGCTCATTCTCACACCTCGGTTATGTCCAGTCCAAAACGGTCCTTTAGCAACTTCTTTTTCATGGCGTAGTCCCTGGTCCTTGTGGCGCGGCTCTTTACGTCCTCCACCACCTTCGCCCCCTGGGTGCCCTCGTAGTATGTAAAATCTGCCCTGTACCGGATGGCCCGCACCCGGCGGCCCTCCGTGTCCGTGTACGCCTCCTGGAGTGTAAAGTCAACCTGCAGGCGTAGTTCCCGGATCTCCCCGCGCCTCTCGCGCTCGATCAGCCAGTCAAACCTCCTGGCCTCTTTCATGCTGTCAAACCGGAGGATTGCCCCGGAGGGTGTCACCCTTGTGGTCGGGGTGTTCCTGTACTTGTTCACCTTCCCGGTTTCCTGCACAGCGGCGGCGGAGGGCACAAACCCCCGCCGCGCCTGCTGTTCCATGTATTTTTTCACGGCCTGGGCCTGGTATTTCGGCGGCAGGTCGGAAATGTTAATGGCCATTTTATTGATCCTCTCCGGTTTCCCGGTTCTTTTTCGCTCCTCCGCGCTTTGCGGCCCTGTCCCGCTCGTTTTTCAATGCCTCCACGGTCAGGACGTAGAACGGCTGCAGGCGCCGCCACTCCTCCGGCGGCATTTCATACCGTTGCTTGGCCATAATTGCCTCCCACAGTTGGATCGCCTTTTCTATGGCCTCTTTCCTTGCGCCCTGGCGCCTCCGCTCCCGGTGTGCCTTGACGGCCCCGGCCACCAGCGCGATCCCCAGGGTTGCGGTCGCCGTTTCTCCTCGTGTCAGCCCAAAAAGCGCGGCCGCCACCAGATACCCGTACCACACCACGCCCGTGGCAAAAAGCACCGCCACAATGGCGATTATCACGGCTCCCACCGCCCGCAGGTATTCTTTCATGCCTCATTCCTCCGTTTCTGGTATCTCAATATACTGCCATGACATGGGCGGGTGTTTCAGCCCAAACTCCGCCAGCGGTCTTGGTTCATCGAATTTTTCCGGGTTTTCCACGATCCAGGCGCACACGCTTTTCCCCGGTCCTCCGGCGTAGTCTACCAGATCTCCCATTGGTATGCAGGCCCTCCTTTGCAGTCCGGCCAGCAGGTTGGTTTTTACGTATCCTGGACAGCGGAATTTCCCCTGCACCCCTCCGGTCCCGCTTACATACACCAATACCAGCACAGGCCACGGCTCCGGCTCTCCCGCTCCGCCCTGCGGCGCCGTCTTTCTGATCTCCATGTCCTTTTCTCCGGTCAGGATCTTCTCCCACCATTCCGGTTTCAGGCTCAAAAGCACGGCTTTCATTTTTCCTGCCCTCCCGGCACCGCGATAAAACGGCATTTATCCGTGGCGAACTCCGCCACATAGTTCAGGGCCAGCGCGGCCAGGGAAATGTCCGCCATGAGATCGTCCGCGTCCTCTTTACCTCTCCCGTCCCTGTTTTGTGCCAGCAGGTTGCGGGCCAGCACATTTCCCAGGTCGGTCAAATTTCTGGCCGCTTCTTGCCACCGCTCTTTCGGCAGGGATTGTCCGATTTCCACGTTGATGATCTTTCCCATGGCTCACACCTCCCAGGGGGACGCGGAGGGCGGGAGATCCTGGAAGTGCGCCCGCAGGTTGTCTTTGTAGAAAACCGGGATCTCGTTCTCCGCGCAAAATTCCGCGATCTGGTCCACCCACTCCCTGCGCGGCGTCACCTTGTCCGGCCGGCTCCCGGTTTCCGCCCCCAGGATCACCCACTGGGGCAGGCCCTCCGCCGCGCTCATATCCACCGGCCCCAGCAGCGGTTCCATGCTCCAAAACGTGTTGATATTCACCCACGGCATGGGGTACATGGCCGCCGCGTCCTCATTGGCCACCGTGGACCCATACCAGAAATTTTCCGCGTGGGGGAGGAGCGCCACCTGATCCAGTTCCAGGTATCGAGCGGGGTTTTTCGTCAAAAACAGGTATCGGTGCTGCGGCGCCCTCTGGCAGGCGTCCAGAACGTCCCGGATCCATTCCGTCGGCACCCAGCGTCCGAACAGGTCCGCCATGCTGCACACAAAGACGGTTCGCCCCTCTTTCTTCCGCTCCGGCTGGTTCAGCCGGTAGCGGTGCAGGGTAGGCTCGAACCCATAGGGGTACGGCGTGGCCTTGATCTTGCTCTCCAGGACGTGGAGGCCGCCCACGGTTCCCTTGTCCTCCAGGCCCGCGTCAAATCGGTGCGCGGTCCGTCTGGCGTAGCAGTACGGGCACCCATGGCGGCACCCCGTGACGGGGTTCCATGACATTTCCGCCCAGTCAATTTTCGTTTCGTTCATGGCGCTTTCCTCCGTTCATCATCAGCAGTCTATCCCTTACAAGGTCGTCAATCACACGGCCCCGCTCCCGGTATCCCATTTCTTTGGCCAGCCTTTCCAGGTTGTAGTCCGTTTGCGCCGTTACTACCTCGGAGATCCGGCGCAGGTTCTTTTTGTTCCATTTCCCGGCCTGCCTGTTTTTCATACCGCCACCGCCTTTTCCAGTTCCTCCATGGTGCTGATCTCCTGGCTGCACCACTCCGGCAGGTTTGCCCGCACCAGGGCGGTGGCGAACGGCGGCGGGACCGCATTTCCGCACCTGGCCACCTGCTTGGTTTTTGGGTACACCGTCCCGGTATAGTCCCGCTCGATCTTGTAGTCCACCGGGAACCCGTTGGCCATATACAATTCCCTGGGGGTCAGCATACGCAGGCCAATGTCTGCCAGGAAATAGGCCGCGCCGTCGATTTCAAACAGGATCACGTCCTCCGGCCCCAGTTTATACCCGCAGTAGGTGTTCAGCAGGTCCCGGATCTCCGGCCAGTGTCCCAGTTCCGCGCCCGGCTCCGCCCTTGCCACCACGGTGGTGACGACGCCGAAGTGTCCGCCGCCGGCCGTGATGGTCTGCACCGGCTCCGACATGGGGCCGCCCAGGTTTGTCCCCTTCATTTTGACCATGTGCGTGGCCACAAGGCCCTGGTGGTCGTTCCCCAGTGTCGTGGCCGCAGGCTCTCCGGCCCTTGTCCCAATGCTGGCGCCGTGGTACTCCGTTATGTGTGCCGCCAGGACGGCCTCCCGGTCTTTCGCCGTCACCGTATGGAGCGGATCCCCAATTCCTTGGCCGTGTTGGTCGCTCCCGTAGTATTTGACCAGGCTGGCCGCCGCCAGTCCGTAGCGGTTGGAGGCATCAATGGTCATAAGCGGGTCCGCCACGCCCTGGCCCCGTACCCTCTCCGTCTGCTCCGTGTGGTATTGGATCAGCGCCGGCGCCACCACGCACTCCTCCGCCTTGGAAACTTGGGTGTGCGTCGGCTCCGTGATTTTCCGCCCCCGCTCACCGCCGCCGGTTTGCCCTATGGCCGCCAGCGTCGGGGTGATCACCATTTGATGGCCGCCCGCTCCGCTGCTTGTGATCGTGTTCACCGGCTCCGTGATCCCTGTCCCGGTCGCGTTCTCGTTGTTGTGCATCTGTCTCTTATACACATCTCCGAGCCCACGAGACAGGCAGAAATCTC
>ERZ1027099.854-NODE-854-length-12974-cov-9.698119_pt1 | contig 12974 bp, 8 predicted proteins | sample MGYA00519408_ERZ1027099 | MGnify/ENA primary metagenome ERZ1027099 (study PRJEB26926, sample SAMN06164646) | human gut metagenome | biome: ENVO:00009003; feature: ENVO:2100002; material: ENVO:00002003 | host: Homo sapiens | place: USA | collected 2012 ...
TCTGCCTGTCTCGTGGGCTCGGAGATGTGTATAAGAGACAGGTTTAAAGATTTACACAGAACGTTTGTTTTGATATACTGTTAAAATAAGGAGGTTTTTCATGAGCGATTTTCCATCACACATTATTTATCATATTGATGTAAACAGCGCATTTCTTTCATGGACTGCTGTAAAGCGGCTTCGTGACAATCCGGAAGCGTTAGATATCCGGACGATTCCGGCTGTTATCGGCGGAGATGAAAAGAAACGGCATGGCATTGTTCTTGCAAAGTCTGTTCCCGCTAAAGCCTATGGCATCCAGACAGGAGAGCCTCTTGTACAGACCCGGAAAAAATGTCCTGATATTTTAATTGTTCCGCCTGATTTTGCAACATATGTATCCATGTCCGAACAGCTTATGAATTTTTTGAAACAGACTGCGCCTGTTGTTGAACAATATAGCATTGATGAAGCATTTTGTGATATGACAGGTACCGGTCTGTTGTACGGCGATCCGGTTGCTTTTGCACACCAGCTTAAAGACGATATTTTAAACCGCTTTGGCTTTACAGTTAATATCGGTATTTCAACAAATAAACTGCTTGCTAAAATGGCATCTGATTTTAAGAAACCAAATCTTGTGCATACACTTTTCCCTGAAGAAATCCCCCAAAAAATGTGGCCGCTCCCTGTGGGAGAACTGTTTTTTGTCGGACCTTCAATGTGCAAAAAGCTGGAAGCCCTGGGGATTCATACGATTGGTGATGTTGCCGCCAGCAATCCGCAGCTGCTTGTGAGCCATTTTAAAAAGCACGGAGAACTGATCTGGAATTATGCAAATGGATTTGATATTGAACTGCCGGTAAACCACAAAGCTGCCAATAAAAGCTTTGGTAATTCTGTTACACTGCATTTTGATGTTACAGATGCTGAAAATGCAAAGACCATTCTTCTTTCCCTCAGCGAAACAGTCGGTGCACGAATCCGCGCAGAACACGCTTATATTGGTGTGGTGTCTGTCACAATTGTTGATAATGAATTTCGCCACCTATCCCGTCAATGTACGCTTTCTACACCAACAGATATAACAGAAATCATCTATGAAAATGCCTGCCGGCTGTTTGATCTGACATGGAATCATGTCCCAATCCGTCTGCTCGGTGTTTCCACGACACATGCGACAGACACTGCTTTTCATCAAATGAACCTTTTTGATGAAGATAAAAATGAACGGTTTGCGATGTTGAATAAAGCGGTTGATTCCATTCGGGATAAATATGGTGAAGACAGTATTAAACGGGCACGTTTTTTAGATAATGGCTGCACCCATATGTCCGGAGGCTTAAACCGCGAAAAACGCAGTCACAAAAAGAACTCTTAATTTTTTGGAGATTCAGCCGATATACATAAGAGTATAATGGTACAATGCTTATACAAAAATACACCAAACAAAATACGATTAAAATAAATGTCAGTCTGACAGAATGGAGTGTTTATAGATGTCTATTACAATTAATGCTTCGGCAATTTTAAATAATTTGACAGCAAACAATTCTTATGCTTTTTCATCGACAAAAAGAATTGTAAAGTACAACAGCGATGCAGATGAAACCCGTCAGAGTGCTTCTTCACTCAAGCATAAATTACGTTCTTTAAAAGATATTGATACATCGGACGGACCAACTGCACGTACACAGAATAAAATCAAAAGTTTTGTAAATACCTATAATGATTTAATGTCTTCCGCATCCGGTATAACCGGTTCCAAGAAACTCACAAAGTACATGGATAAAATGGACAGCCTGTTTTCCGAATATGAAGATTCATTAAAAAGTCTTGGTATTACACGGACTTCAACGAATAAATTAAAATTCGATACTACCAATTTTTCAGATGTAACAAGCGCAAAACTGGATGCTGTTTTTGGTGAAGATGAGCATTTTGTAAATGACAGCATTAAATATGCCAAAGCTATTTCTTCTGCTGCGCAGCAGGCTTTAAATACACCAGAGAATGTACTTGGAACAACCACTATTTCTGTATCTGCCGGTAATACAGCCCTGGCTCAGTCTGATCAGCTTTTAGCAGCTGCCACAAAAAATCTGTATTTAACAGACTATGCATCCGTGCAAGCGCAAACCTTAGTTACCTATTTAAAAAATTATACAGAACAGTATAACAATACATTGCAAAACCATACTTCCGCTGATTTAAATTCAACAGAAAACGGTTATCTGAATGCCATGAAAAATGCAACACAAAATGTAAAGAACCAGCTTCTGCCTGTCGGCATTACAGTCACCGATGACGGTACACTTTCTTTTGACGAAACAGCCGTTTCTTCGGATAATATCGAAAATGTAAAAAATCTGTTTGGTTCTTCATCTTCTTATGGAACAATTATAAAAGGATATGCCGAAAAACTTTTTTCAAGTCTTGTGCAGGCAGATTCATCTGATTTAAATATTGATTACTACGCATAAAAAGAAGTGGGTAAACATTTTATGCTTACCCACTTCTTTTAACTATCACTATCTTAATTTTTCCAAAAACATCAGCAGGAAACTGATAAACAGCAATATGCAGGATATCCAGATAACATGAATCCCATAACAGACAGATAAAATACCACCAATGCCCGCACCAATGGCAAAGAAAAAGATAATTCCAAAATAATAAAAAGTCTGCCGCAGATGTTCAGCTTTTTTATCTCTTAAATACAAAGACAATGCGGCTGTTCCGCTTCTTAAATTTCCGATACACATTGTGCTTGCATAAGAATAGCCACCCACTTTGCGGAATGTCTGCACCTGCATTGCACAGGCAAACGATACCATTACGGTTGCTATCATATTATAAGCATTTGGAATAAATCCTACAATCGCGAGTATCCCTATTTCGGCCAACAAAATTCCCTGCCGCCAGTGCATTTTTTTAGCATACTTGAAGCGGTTCTGTACATTTTCTGCAACAAAGACCCCAAATACAAATGCCAGTAAAGGGAACAAATACCGCAGCCCAATCTGCCATTCCCGGTTCATAAAATGCTGGCTCATCAAGACAACATTTCCCGTCTGGGCATTTGAAAAAACCTCATCTCTTGTATTGTATGTATACGCATCCTGAAAGCCTCCGGACAATGCCAGAAATACACTGTTTACAAATGCTTCAGACATCTGTTTTTCTGACAGCAGATGTTTTATCCAAGTCTGTTTATGACTGCTCAATGCACGCACCTCCAAAGTCTGATTAAGCAATTTCTAATTTATCTTTAATCTTCCGGATATCATTTTCCATTATATTCGTCCGGACAAGAAGGAGTTCCTTTTCGTTTTCTACCTTCAATGCTTCATCCAGTTTTCTGCACAAATCGGCATGTCCCTCTGCAATAATTCTGATATTGCGGTTTGTTTCATTCTCAAGGGTCATTTCAATACCGGATACACGGCCTCTTAAATCCTGTATGTCCGTTTTCATGCCTTGCATATCAGTCTTCATTCCCCGCATATCAGTCTTCATACCTTGCATATCAGTCTTCATACCCTGCATATCAGTCTTCATACCCTGCATATCAGTCTTCATTTCTTTCATATCCGATTTCATGTTCTGCATGTCGGTATTCATATTCTGCATGTCAGTCTTCATTTCCTGCATGTCAGTCTTCATTTCCTGCATATCGTTTTTCATATTCTGCATATCAGAATAAATTGCCTGTAACATTTCGTTTTCTGTCATAGAATGTCCTCCCCTTATAATTAGTGCCACTCATACGGTGTGCTTTGGTATACGTAATAGTTGAGCCAGTTCGTATATAGATTATTGGCATGGCTTCTCCATGATAATATCGGTCTTTGCGTCGGATCATCATCGGGATAATAATGTACCGGTAAAGTCGGCATAATGCCTTTTTTCACATCCCGCTTATACTCCTGATCCAGTGTCATACGGTCATATTCAGGATGTCCCATTACAAAAATCTGTTTGCCTTCCTGTGCCATGACAATATATATTCCGGCTTCTTTTGAATCCGCCAGCACTTTCAATTTCGGATTGTTTAAAATATCCTCCCGGCAGGCCTCCGTATAGCGTGAATGCGGTGCCATAAAAAAGTCATCAAATCCACGTACCAGAGGTTCTTTTTTATTCATTACATGATGGCGGTATATTCCGGATAACTTCTTTTCCAGCTGTACCTTTTTTACCCCGTAATGATAATATAATCCCGCCTGTGCCGCCCAGCAGATATGAAGTGTTGACGTAATATGTGTTTTAGACCACTCCATAATCTGAGATAATTCTTTCCAGTAATTCACCTCATCAAAATTCATCTTTTCAACCGGTGCACCTGTAATAATCATCCCATCAAATTTGCGGTGTTTAATATCTTCAAATACCTCATAAAACTTCTTCAAATGGGAAGCTGAGGTGTTTTTTGAAATGTGTGTTGCCATCTGCAGAAAAGTAATATCAATCTGTAACGGTGTGTTTGAAAGTCCCCGCAGAAGCTGTAATTCCGTATCCTGCTTAATCGGCATCAGATTAAGAATTAAAATCTGCAATTCACGGAAATCCTGTGTCATTGCTCTATGTTCATCCATTACAAATATATTTTCATTTTCCAGTTCTGCCTTTGCCGGCAAATCACTCTGTATTTTAATTGGCATAATTTCCTCATTTCCGCACAACGCTTTTATTCCTGTTGGTTTGTGCTTACGCAGTCACACTATAGCATATTTTCTCTTTATCGGCAACCGTCATCATCTGCCATCATCATTCATCGGTGCCATTTCAAGGAATTCGTTTTCTGTTATTACAGGAACTCCCAGTTTTGCCGCAGTCTTATTTTTAGATGACGTAGAATGGCTGTCGTTATTAATCAGGTATGATGTCTTTCCTGTCACAGAACCGGTCACCCTGCCGCCAAGCTGTTCAATGCGTTCTTTTAACTGATTTCTGTTTTCAAAATGTTCCAATGAACCTGTAATTACAAACACTTTACCGGTAAGAATCTGATTATTCTGATTGTCCGGCGCTTTTTCAATGTGCATTTCCTGCAGCAGCTTATAAAATTCTTCTTTATTTTTTTCATTTTCAAAATAGGAAGCAAATGTATCTGCAATGACTGCACCTACGCCGTCTATTTTCTCAAGTTCCTGTCTTCCGGCATGAATTATTTTTTCTATATCGTTACCTAATGCCTGCACAATCATCTTGGCATTGGAAAGTCCTACATTTGCAATGCCAAGTCCGTAAATAAATTTCGGCAGCGTTGTATTTCTTGAATTTTCAACAGATGTCAGCAGATTCTCATAGGATTTTTCCCCGAATCCGTCTAAAGCAATAATTTCATCACGGAATTTTTCCAAATGGTATAAATCACAGAAATTCTTTAAAAATCCGTGCTGAATAAATTTTTCCAGTGTTGCTTCTGACAATCCATCGATATTCAATGCATCTCTTGATACAAAATGGGCAAAACTTTTTACATGTTTCGCCTGACAGTCTTCATTGATACAGTAAAGTGTTTTGACATCATTAACCTGTTTAATCTGCGTTTTCCCGCCGCATACCGGACAGACTTCCGGAATCTCTAAATTACCGCTTTGTGTAAGATTTTCTGCAATCTGCGGAATAATCATATTCGCCTTAAATACTTTAATGCGATCACCAATACCAAGTTTTAAACTTTCAACAATACTGATATTATGCACACTTGCACGACTGACCTGCGTGCCTTCAAGCTCTACCGGGTCAAAAACGGCAACCGGATTAATCAGACCGGTTCTTGAAGCACTCCATTCTATTTCTCGCAGTGTCGTTTCTGCGGTTTCATCTGTCCATTTAAACGCCATCGCATTTCTTGGAAACTTTGCTGTTCTTCCCAAAGAATCTCCATATGCAATATCATCATATAAGATTACCAGACCGTCTGACGGAAAATCATTTGTTACAATTGTTTTTTCAAACCATTCTATCATGTCTAAAATCGTGTCTTTTGTAACCATTTTATATTCAACAACCGAAAACCCCTGATCTTTAAGCCACTCAAACTGTCGTTGTCTGGAATTATCAAAATCAACATCCTGTGCCGATACCAGTGTAAATGCAAAAAAATGGACATTACGCTGTGCCGTAATTTCATTATTTAACTGTCTGACAGATCCGCTGCATAAATTTCTCGGATTTTTATATTTTGCATCGGCTTCCGGAATCTGTTCGTTAATACGCTCAAAATCTGAATACGTAATAATCGCTTCTCCACGCAGAACAAGTTTCCCTTTAAAAGGAATGGTCACAGGAACATTTTTAAATACTCTGGCATTATTGGTAATAATTTCTCCTACTTCACCATTTCCTCTTGTAACAGCTTTTTGCAGTTGTCCATTGTCATAGGTCAATACAATTGTCAGACCGTCCAGCTTCCATGAAAGCAGACCTTTCTGACTGCCAAGCCACTCTGCCAGCGCTTCCGGACTTTTCGTCTTATCAAGACTTAACATTGGAGATTCATGACGTTCTTTAGGCAGTTCACTAAGCACCTCGTAGCCGACATTTACGGTCGGACTATTTGAAAGAATATAACCTGTTTCTTTTTCAAGCATACCCAGTTCATCATATAAAGCATCATATTCATAATTAGACATCAGTTCCCTGCCCTCTGAATAATAGCTTTTCCCTGCCTTATTGAGTAATTCTACCAATTCTTTAATTCTGTCCATTTTACTTTGCTGAATCATATAACTGCTCCTTTAACTGCTGATATTCTGCTTCTGTCACATTCCGGTATTCTCCGGGCTTTAAATCTCCCAATAAAATATTCATGATACGGATTCTTTTGAGCTGCACAACTTTCCTTCCCTGTGTACTGCACATACGCCGGATCTGCCGGTTTAATCCCTGTGTAAGGATAATGCGGAAGGTTTTCTTTCCCAATGCGGTTACTTTGCACGGTTTCGTTGTTCTGTCTAACTCCGCCAGATATATTCCTCCAGACATTGCCTTAATAAATGAATCATCAATCTCTTTATTTACGGTTACAATGTATTCCTTTTCGTGACCGTTGGCTGAACGGAGAATTTTATCCATCATCTCTCCGTTATTTGTCATTAAAATTAACCCTTCTGAATCTTTATCCAGCCTGCCAACCGGGTAGATTCTTTTAGGATACCCAATATAATCAACAATATTATTATCACCCTGATTTGCCGTTGTCGTACACACGATTCCCGTTGGTTTGTAAAATGCCAGCAAAATCTTTTCATCTTCTTCTATAATTGATTTTCCATCGACAAAAACTGTCTGTCCATCTGTCACTTTACTTCCCATTTGTGCAGGAATGCCGTCTATGGTTACTCTGCCCTGTTCTAACAGGCGGTCTGCTTCCCTTCTGGAGCAATATCCCGCACTGCTTAAATATTTATTAATACGAACTTCCATGTTTTCTCCAATTCTTATTTCACAAGCTATTTTAATATTTTAACAAATTTTAAAACTTAATTCAATTTGTTCTTTTAGATAAAAGCTGTGTTTTAAATTATTTCACCTGTGTGATATTACCCTGCTTGTCGATATGCCATACCTGCTCGCAAAGTTCATCCGGGTAGTTTTTCAGTTCATCGATGGTTAAATGCCCTACCGAATCATACCATTCCTCGTCACCGGGGATTCTTTTAATGATGGTGTCGTTATAGACGGTCGATGCCGCCTTTACAAGAATGATACGGCGCTGTTTCCACCGGGCATACAGTTTTACCGTGGCGTGGTTTACGGTTGTAAGGTTCTTTACCGTATCCTGCGGCTGGTACTCCGTTCCCTGTCCGTCCGTTCTTGTATTCCATCCCATAAAGGTAAATCCCGTCCTTTCCGGCTTCTGCTCCGGAAGAACGACTTCCTCTCCATACTGCACCTCCATTTTATCAGGAATGTTTCTTGCGGCTGTGCCTGCATTGCCGTCAAATTCGATATAGTAGGTAATCGGTGTCACCGTTTCATCCCACAGGGCATACATAGTCGTATTTTCCTTTAAGACATAATCTGCATTGCATGGGAAGCGTGTTTCGCTCTCCGGGCTGTTTTCGGCCCATGTCGCAAATGCATAGGAATGGGTATAGCCGTCAAGGTCAACGGATTCCTTTACACTTTCGCCAAGCTGTAATTTAAAGCCCTTTACTTCCTGCGGGGCAGCCGCATTGCAGTACACGGTTTTCGTTACCGGCTTTGTGGTGTCATTTTCCGTTCCGCCGTTTAATTCATAGGTCAGTGTTACGTCTGCCCGGCACACGGTATAGTAGGTAATGCTGTCCGGGATTTTTAAATGTTCCTCCCCGGACTTTACCTCCATCTTTTCAGCACCTTCCGCAGTAATGTCTGCCCTGCTGTTAAATCCTACTGCCGTAACATCCGACACATTTTCCCATCCGCCATAGGTACTGCACTGTGGCGCATCGATAAGGGCATAGGTGTCGTTGTTATACATGGAGCCTTCCCTCTTATAGGTCTGTGCAAAGTCCACGAATGTCACAGTAATGTCCTTGCGGTACACGGCATAGAGTGTGACGTTTCCGGTGACGGTGTACCGGGTAAGTCCTGTTTCTGAATCACTTTTTGTATTCCATCCGGCATGTTCCCAGCCGTTTTTGTATGCTGCAACGGAAAGGTCGGCATCCGCACCGTAGTAGGTCTTTACGGTTTCCTTATCCGCCGACGTACCGCCGTTTGTTCTGTAGTCATAGGTAACGGTGCATACCGTCCTGTCATAATAAAGTCTGACCGTGGTATTTCCCTTAACTTCCGTCTGCGTGCGGTTTCCATTCTCCTGAATCGTCTTATTTTCATTGAATGAAAGCCCCTTTATTTCACGGGCAAGGTTTTTATGTACCAGTGTTTCGCCGTAGTACGGTGTTAAAGATTCTGCCACGGACGGCTTGTCCGGATAGTTTCCTGCCGTATCCATGTAGTAATGTTCCACGGTGACGGTATAACGGTTTCTGTCATAATAGATTTTTAATTTCACATCACCCGTTACCGTTCCCGTATAACCGGGATTCATTTCCTTTGTCTTATCAGGATTTACCGTAAATCCTTCATATTCATTTGCCGCATCAATTAGATTCAACTCACTGCCGTACTTATAAGGCTTCTGTGTCGTTTCATACGGCGTACCAGGATAAGTTCCGTCCATATCCATGAGGTAATGCTCCACGGTGACGGTATATTCATTGGTCTGTGATGCAGAGCATGCCTTTAACGTGACATTTTCTTCCGGCATGACAAATGTTACCGGATTTGATGTCTTTGATGTGCCGTTTCTGAAGGTCAGGCGGGAATCCGTTTCAAATCCTGCAAAACGGTAGGTATACTGCGCAGTCTTTTCACTGAGCGTAACGGATGCCGTTACATTTTCTCCCCAGCGGTATGTACCCTCCCCGCTTTTTGCACTGAAAGCATCGGCATTGTCGTATGTTACTGTTACATTGTAAGTCTGTCTGTAAATATCAACGCTTGTTGTATAGCCTTCTGTCTGGTACTGTCCGCTGACTGTATACTTTACTGCCGCCGGTCTTACCCACTTATCTGTATCAAGGCTGCCAAAATCATAATCGACCGTATCCCCGGTCCTGAAATCCTGATCAAAAATGGTGGAGTATGAAGTCCATGTGCCGTCTGCATTTTCGTAACGCACACGTATCTTCTGGTTAAAAATAAGGTTTTCAGACTGTGTTGTATATTTTGCATACAGCGTTGTATTTCCTGCCGGTGTATATGTATCGCCTGCGCCGCCCACACGGCTTGTCAGTGCCGAATCCAGATACCAGCCGTCGAAAGTATAGCTTACATTCTTTCCGTCAATCTCAACGGAAGCTTTTTCTGCATTTGGAAGCGTAACTGTGCCGTTGGTGTAATCCGCTTTTACGTTTACCGTGCCGCCGTTTGCGGTCAGGTTTTTAAAGCTTAATGCCGGAAGCCAGTAAGATGCTCCATTGAACGTTCTGCCTTCATCAATACCATGTTCCCGGTAATGCAGGATTGCCCACATGGTATCATAGGTATTGTTTGTTGCCCTTAAAAGGTCCGAGTTGCCGTTATAGTATGCCGCCCAGTTCCATGTGCCGACCGACCAGCCGTCCCAGCCTTTCACCTCACCGTGAGTGGTATTGCTGTCCAGCTGTTCATTCCAGCCGTTAAATGTTCCCGGCGCATCGGTGTTTGAACTGTTAATTGCTGCCGTGCCGCCGTTGGTTTCATAGCTTACGGTGTAGGCTCTTTTGGCTTTGAGGAAATTGTAGATTCTGTCGTATTCGTATGTTCTTACTGTATCTGTTGTTTCATTTCCGTTTTCATCAAGAAGCGTACCGCCGTCTGCGTTGTAATCCACCTTGTAATTCGTGCTTGTCCACTCTGCTGATAAGTTGATGGTGTTGTCCCACAGATACCACTGCTGGTTTTCGCTGCCGTGATAACCGCTGATTGTAATATTTGTCCCGTTATCTGTGCTATATCCCCACAGGTCAAGCACCAGTGAGGAAGAATCCAGTGAAGTACAGTTTCCAAGCTTTGAGCAGATGTAGAAGTATCCGTCCCCTGCCATTTTTAACGTCCACAACTGGTTATCGCCGCCGTGGTATGCATACTGCTGGACATTTGCACCGGCTGCTGTCCCGTCTACGTCAAGCACCTTGCCGGAATAGTTGTTTCTGATTGTCCAGTACGGCACATTGTTTTCGGTCTTTACATATTCAAATGCAAACATCTGCGCATTGCCGTTTATGCAGTCCCATATCTGTACATTGGCACCATTGTCAATACTTGCAGCATTAATATCCACGCATTTATATCTGCCGCCGCACTTTGTACGGATTGATGTAAGCCCGGACAGCTGCGGCATGCTTTCCCTGCCGCTTCCTGATACAGTTCCTGTCGTGTTCATAAACTGGTCTTTTTGGATCCAGTTTCCACTTCCTGAATATCCGGTCTTTTTGAAGTTGAATGCGCTGTACTTATTGTCAATGCCCTGGGCTGCGTTATAGGAAATGACGTAATCACCGGTATTGTCAGCGCCGTTTCCCATGTAGCTTACAAACTGGTCTGCGTGCGACCACTGGGCTTCAAAGGTGGCGTTGGCAAACAGGGATGAATAGTATTTGCTGTCTGAAAGCATCGTTGCAAGCTGTCCGGCATCGTATACCTTTCCTGCCTGCTTACCGCCTGCTGATGTAATCTTCCAGCCGGTGAATACATAACCCGGTCTTGTCGGTGTTTCAACCACACTGACATTATTAATGCCAAGGCGCTCCATGCTCTTAACACCGCCGCCGTCACTGAATGCGCCGCCGTCCGTATAGAATGTGTAGGTAAACGGCTTTGTGACAAGCTGGATAATTTCAAAACTGTTCTGTAAATTTCCCTTATTAAATTTGTTTTCAGAACCGCCACCGACTGCTAGACTTCCCATTGCCCAGCGGAATACCGGCATAACATAAGCCACACGGCTTTCACGGTCTGACTGGGAGATACCTGACGGATAGCCGCTTGCACCGTAAGACGAATGGTTTAACTCCTGTCCGACCGTCCAGGATTCGTTGACACCTCTCCAGTCCCCGTCAAACACCACGTTGCCGTCAGCATCATATTCACCCATCGACCAGTAAAAGTAAAGGTTATTACCAGAGTTGTTTCCCTTGATATAGGTCAGTCCGCCTTCATCTTCCGTATCATTCTGTGCCGCAACGATACTGACCGTCATGCCGTCTGCCACGCGCAGCTTATGCGCATACATGACACGGCTGAGTTCATCCCCTACAACGTTGTCATAATGATGGTTTGTGCCGGTATAGATATTTCCATCCGGACCGGCATCAAGCGTCTGGTTCCAGCCGTACTGCATACAGCCTGCTTTTAAATCATATGCCGCAACCGATGTCAGGTCACTCTCCCCTCGGTTACAGATATCCTGCCAGGTAAGCGGTGCCGCTTTTGCACTGATTAATGCAGAAGCCAGCATCACCACCGCCAGTATTACCACAAATACAACTGCCGCCAGCGGCTTAAACCGTATCTTTTCTTTTTTCATCTTCATTGAGCTTCCTCTCTTTCCATAAAAATCATCTGATCCTGCCTGCAATAAAAATATGACAGGCAGAAAAAATAAAAATCGAGACAGAATATAAACTCTGCCTCGACTGCACATTTTACTATTTTATTTCTGTTTTTTATCCTTACATCATAAACCATGACATATATACATTTAAAACACCGTCTTTGATATACGGACGAATGTCATCCCTTTCCGGAGTGCCATCTTCATGAATAAGTGTCCCATCCGCAAGAACGGATGAAGCTGTAATGATATAACCTGATGTAAATCCTTTCCAATCATCCGGCTGCCAATAAGAAATATACACCGGCTCCGTGATATTGCCTTCCTTGTCTACCGGCACCGCAAGATATTCGATGTATCCGACCAGTCCGCTTGTATCAGGATCCGCAGCTGTAACCGCTCCCGTTCTGTCCCTGTCATGGTGTACTACCTGAATCACGATGGTATCCATCACCTGACCGTTTCTGACTGCCTTGCCGTCTACCGTGCCGGAGTATTCTGTCGCTACCCTGCCGTTTACGACGTACCATGTATTCTCGCCGTCTGCGGCAAATCCGTTGTAGCCAAAGTCAACCGTTCCGTTATTAAACTTCCATGTGCCGTATTCGTTGCTGCATAAGCCGTTAAAGCCGAAGTTTACCGAACCGTTGTTGACTTTCCACCAGCCGTAGTCATTTAATGCCATACCGTCAAATGCAAAATCAATCGCACCGCCGTTAAAATACCACCATGTATTGGTTGCTTCATCAAAGTCCAGTCCGTTGGCGCTAAAATCAATGCTGCCGTTTACAAACTTCCACCAGCCATAGTCATTTAAGGCAATGCCGCTGTAGTTAAAGTCAACCGTTCCGTTGTCATACTTCCACCAGCCGTACTCATTTACACCCATGCCGCTGTA
>ERZ1027099.887-NODE-887-length-12633-cov-4.987359_pt1 | contig 12633 bp, 8 predicted proteins | sample MGYA00519408_ERZ1027099 | MGnify/ENA primary metagenome ERZ1027099 (study PRJEB26926, sample SAMN06164646) | human gut metagenome | biome: ENVO:00009003; feature: ENVO:2100002; material: ENVO:00002003 | host: Homo sapiens | place: USA | collected 2012 ...
AGATTTCTGCCTGTCTCGTGGGCTCGGAGATGTGTATAAGAGACAGCAATTACACTGACCGGCCTCACCGCTTGCGGAGATTTCTTAGAGCCAAAGTCACAGAGCCAATATATACCTAAAGACGCTAATGCATTGCAAGAGATGCTTATCGGAGAAGCCTATCCCCAACAAAAGGATACCAAATTTCTCAACTATCAGGAAATACTCGCAGATGATGTCGAGCAGAATCAGGTGGAAGGTTACGAATTCCCAGAAAACGACAAAGCAGATATGGAAATATTTGAGATACTGTATAGCTGGCAACCCAATATGTTCGAAATACGAGAAAAATTGGGACAACAAACAGTCAATACTTGGGAGAACCTTTATGAATATATTTTAGGAGCTAATGCCACACTTGACTATATTGACGAAGTATCCGGTACAGAAATTGAAAAGAATTATATTAAGGCACAATCCTATGCCCTACGGGCTTTTTATTATTATATGTTAGTCAATCAGTACGGACTTCCCTATAATTATAACAAAGAATCATTGGGAGTTCCTCTCAAGCTGGACAGTAAAATGAGAGATGATGACAATATATTGATGAGACGGAACACGGTAGAAGAAGTATACCGACAGATTGTTACCGACCTAAACGAAGCAGAACGTTTATTCCTAACTCTCTCCGCCACACAACAATATGAACCGAACTACCTTGTCAGTTTACCTATGGTACAATTATTAAAATCACGTGTAGCTCTATATATGGAAAATTGGGAAGAAGCTAAAACGTATGCGGAGAAAGTTATCAAAGATTGGAACTTCTCACTACGCGATCTGAATACTATTCCTGCACCGGAAGCAGGTATAAAAGAACCTTATTACACATTCAATACATATGATTCGCCGGAAGTCATCTGGAGTTATGGAACTATCAGAGACTTGACAGGTGAATACGAAGGTTATATCGATAAGAAAGATGAAAACAGCGATGAAGAAAAGACCAGAAGAATGTTCAAAGCAGCAGACGGGTTAATCAACAGTTTCTCAGAAGGTGACTTACGCAAAGACCGTTATATTACTAGGGAAATGCAATATAACGAGGCGGTTCCGGAGAACAGCACATTTTATGATACTTATCTCCCCTATGGCAAATATAAGACACTACGTTCTGTCCCCACTTCCGGAAGCAGTGATTATTTTGCACTCTCCTTCCGAATAGCAGAAGCTTATCTAAACTATGCAGAAGCCGCTGCCATGAGCCAAGCCGAAGGAGATGCCATCACCGCTATGAATACATTGCTGGAGAAACGATATGATAGAGGAAACGCACCGTCTTTTTCCGGATTGAGCGGAGATGCTTTGATCACCCAAATACGTGAAGAACGCAGAAAAGAACTTTGCTACGAAGGACAACGCTGGTTCGACTTACGTCGATATGGTATGCCTTCCATACAGCACAAATGGGAAGGCAAAGTTTATACACTAACAAAAAACGATCCTTCATACGTATTACCTATTCCTACAGAAGTGTTGCAAAGAAACTTATTATTGGAACAAAATCCGTTCGGACCGGAACGGACTGGAGTTCCTGTTACAAAATAACTATAAATATAAGAAATAATGATCGTCAATTTTAAACAACAGAGAATCATGAAGCCAATATATAATGTATGGATATTACTATTCTGTCTCACATTCTCGTCCTGTTATAATGAAGATATTATCAACCCGACACCAGATCCACTTGCACTTGCCGGAGGATTTGAGTTTCCGCAGGGAAATAATTCATGGGACAATGATGTTATGAAAATCTACCAAGACTTCGGAGTGAAAATAATATATAAAGATATCACAGAAAAAGATCTCAATAAAAATTGGACTAATGGTGGAGTCGGTAGTTCATCAAGAGTCTTCGAGAATTGTCTCAATGACGAAATGGGAGCATTTTATATTACTTTTATGAAGAACCACATTTTTCCTTACCTCAACCGGGAAGTTACGGATAGAGTATTTCCCATGTACTGGTATATGGTATACAATTATTCTGTATTTACTTCCATTATACCGGGAGTACTGGAATATTATGTTGCACTGCCCGAGCATGATGACGGCCAAACCGACTGCTGGATAACTTGTTTCTGGGGAGATAAAGCCCACAGTACTTACGATGACCCAATCACAGGATGGAAAACTCCTATTGCCGGCAATAAGGATAGTTTTACCATACGCCGCTTCAAAATAATTGATGAAGTTATAAATACAGCTATCGCCAACGGAAATATTATCATACCCGAAGATGAATTTGATGCAGGATTTGACCATTTAACTCCGATTGTCAGAAGTGAAGACATCGAAAGTAAAGCCGATCCTAATTATTATCTTAAAAGAGGCTATCCTGGTAATGTAAATTCATTATCAGGTAAACATTCTAAACCCGATTCCGATAATCCTCCAACAGCCAAAGAAACATTTATCGGCTATCTGCAAATAGCCATGCGTCATACCAAAGAAGAACGGGAAGTAATGTTTCCTTCGGCAACCTATCCATTTCTAAGCACTAAGTTCGATTTTGTGACAAACTATCTAAAAAAATATAATATTGATTTGGAAGCTATCGCCAAAGGACCGGAAGATTGGGATATTAAACCTTATCCGGAACTACCGAAAACTGATGAAGGAGATGGCGATGATGATGATCCTTGGGGAGACTGGGGAGATTGGTAAAGAAACTCTTCCATAACGATTAAGTTAGTCATTTCATTAAAGGATAGATAAAATAAGAATAAAGATATTTAGAATTTACCATATATTATAAACTCCAAATCATGAAATTAATAAGACTCTCATTGATATTATTGCTCTTATGCAGCACCACTCCTCTATGGAGCGACAGCGGACTTCAATTCAAAGGAAAGTTGAGACTACTCAAACCAACCACTTTGCAAGTTAAGGATTTGAATGGGAACCTCATTTTAAGTTGTCCTATTAACCAAAATGGAGTATTCGAAACCGAAAAAAAAGACATTATATCCGATGTATATACACTATATATTGGGAATACGGAGCAAAACATATACCTCGAAAACAGACCTGTAACCATTCATGGTTTTTTCGATGAAAAGAATCCCGAACAAAGTTCACTTTCATTCACCGGCATTGATCCGTTTCTGACTTTACAAAACTATATGCCGACCGAAAGAGATCCGGATAAAGCAACAATCCCGACTTCTGCCAAAGAGAAGCTGACATCTGCCATGGCATCCGCATTAGCTTATCTGGCAGATGTGAATGATTACCCATCCAACAAAATGTTATTGGATATGATACCGGAACAAGATAGGAATTCGTTGTCTGCCAAATGGTTAATCAACAAAGTAGAAGTCCTCTCCCACCAGATTATCGGTGCAGAATGTCCTGGTTTTACGTTCATTGACAACAATGGAAAGAGCATAGGTTTAAAGGACTTCCGTGGAAAAATTGTCGTACTGGATTTCTGTGCTTCCTGGTGTGGCCCTTGCCGCAAAGAGATGCGCAGTATGCTGACAATATACAATGATCTGAAAGCAGATGATTTAGAATTCATCAGTGTTTCGTTGGATGACAGCGAAGCAAAATGGAGAAAAATGCTGGATGAAGAAAAACTGCCGTGGGTGATGCTATGGGATAAAACAGGATTTCCCAAAAACAGCAAGACTCCAAGTGCTATTCAGACTGCTTACGGTTTCTACTCCATCCCTTTCCTTGTTGTCATTGACAAAGAAGGTAAACTCGCTGCACGTAATGTCCGAGGGGAACAAGTACGAGAAGCCATTTTAAAAATAAGACAATAAACAAACTATATAAATTATAACTCTTTCGACAATGAAGAAACTTATATTTCCAATCGTATGCTGTTTTATCAGCATGACAGTATCAGCCCAGTTAGTCAAACAGCAGGCAGAAACACAAAAAAAACAATCCGAACTGGACTGGTTTAACTGTTCTTTCGACCAGGACAGTGTATACGGAGCTGAAGTAAACAAAGCTTATGATTACTTGAATGCCAACAAAAAGAAAGCAAAGAAAAGACCGGTTGTTGCATTGATCGGAACAGGAATGGACGTAGAACACGAAGATCTGAAACAGGCTATCTGGGTGAATCCCAAAGAAAAACTAAACCAGAAAGACGATGACAAGAATGGTTGGATAGACGACATCAATGGTTGGAATTTCATCGGTGGCAAAGACGGTCAGGTCATGGAATCTCTGACACGCGAAGGAGAACGTGAATTTTTCCGTCTGAAAGATAAATATGCAGATTATATCTTTGACGGAAAGAAATATTATAAAATCATTAACGGAAAACGTCAGGAAGTACCCGCACCGGAAAATTTGGAAGAATACAATTACTATCGTTATAAAGTAATGCCTGAATCCAGAATCGGTGGTTCATACGGTGGACTGCAACTCTCTTACGTCATTGAAGAATATATTGAGAAGTTTGATAAGGACATGAAAAAGCGTTTCCCCGGAAAAGAGCTAACTGTCGATGATTTCCAGAGCTGCTATGATCCTAAGGCAGAAAGAGACAGCCTTTCTGAAATTGCTTTTGTTTTTACCGCTTATTCATTCAGCATTTACCAAACGGACAAATGGGATCTCGTATACCAAAGAATGGGGAAAAAAAGTGTGGAAACAGCTAAAACTTCCTATGAAGATGCTTTAAAGAAATACGGAACTGATAACCGGAAAGAAATTGTAGGTGATAATCCTCTGGATATTAACGACACGCATTACGGCAATAATGTACTGTTGACATCTGATGCGGCAACAGGCGTAATGAAGGCCGGCGTTATCGCAGCTAAACGTGACAACGGTATCGGAAGTAACGGTATTGCAGACAATGCAGAAATCATGACTTTACGCATCCACCCGGGAGAAGGAGAACCTTATTTAAAAGATATGGCACTGGCTATCCAGTATGCAGTAAACCATGGAGCGGATGTTATTTTATTGCCGGAACAAAATTCATTATACCCGGAAGAACAGAGACAATGGGTAGCAGATGCACTGAAAGAAGCTGAAAAGAAAGGAGCATTGGTAATAGTTCCGGTCTGGGATCTGTCAGCAGACATGGATAAAGACGAGTTTTTCCCTAACCGGAAGATGAGAAAAGACGGAGAACTTACCAATTTTATGGTGGTTGCTTCTTCAGACAAGAATGGAAATTCGGTATTGAACACCAATTACGGTGCAACTGCTCTCGATATTTATGCTCCGGGAACAGACATTTATTCATCTTATATGGGTGACACTTATCAAAAAGGAACTGGAGAAGGAATGGCTTCGGCTACTGTAGCCGGTGTAGCTGCCTTAGTGAAATCATATTTTCCTAAATTAACCGGCTCGCAAATCCGTGACATACTACTGAAGAGTGTCACTTCACGCAAAGGGGTGGAAGTGGAAAAAGGAATCCGCGTAAACGACAGTCCTTCACAAGACTTGTTCCTTTTCGATGATTTGTGTATTTCCGGAGGTATTGTAAACGCTTATCAGGCAATTTTGGAAGCAGAAAAAGTCAGCAAATAAAATTAGCTTATGAAGTATACGACTCGTATGATAGGAACCGTTGTCGCCTTTTGCATGGCGGTTCCTGTATTCGCCCAACAATATAAGGCAACTATACCTTACCGAATGGTAGGTGAAAAGATGATTATCGAAATGAAAGTGAACGGCACGGCACGTCCTTTCATTTTTGATACAGGAGGACGTACGGCACTCACGACTCAAGCCTGCCAGGCACTGCAAATGGCAGCCACCGACTCGGCTAAAGTAACGGATGTGAATAACGTGGAAAGCTATTACAAGACTACCCGGATAGAGAACCTGACTACCCCCGACCATGTTATTAATTTCAAAAATGCTCCGTCACTGGTCATTGATGAAGTAAAAGGCTGGGAATGTTTTGGAGTAGATGGCATCATCGGCAGTGATTTATTCGCCAACACCATTGTCACTATTGATTCACAAGCCAAAAATATTATAGTTACCTCTGCTGAAAAGCCATCGACAGTGTCTTTACGAAAAATGTTGAATTTCACCAAAGGGGGCGGTATGCCGATCGTCAGCATACAAATAGCTCCGGTTAGCAATATAAATGTATTATTCGATACAGGTAGTCCCAGTCTGTTATCACTTATCGAAAGTGATTTTGAAAAAATCAAACTGGAAGCCTCTATGGAAGTGGTTTCCGAAGGGTATGGAGAAGGGAGTATCGGAGTATCTGGCCAGGCGGACAAAGCTTCTTCTTACAGGGTTCGTATTCCATTGCTATCAGTCGGAGCCACCAAATTCCGTAACGTAACAACCAGCACCAACAATCACCCTTACACATTATTGGGCGTCAAACTGTTGCAATACGGTAAAGTGACCATTGACTATCCACGCGGAAGATTCTATTTCGAAGCATTTCAACCGGACAATGAAATAAACAATCAAGGTAACAATTTTGACTTAACGGTCAAAGACGGAGATTTGTTTGTATCTACCGTATGGAGCAGTACGAAAGGTAAGATAGCAGTCGGAGACAAGGTAGTTAAAATCAATGGCAAACCTGCTAAGAAATATGACTTCTGCGAAAGTATTCTGAACGGAATACCGGAATTAAAAGAGAAAAAGAAGACGAAACTGACGATTGAGACAGCTTCCGGAGTAAAGGATATTATCTATGAAAAAGAATAATATGAAAAGTATAGGAATACTGACCGGCTTATGGCTGCTATTATTTCTAAACTGCGGACAAAGAATGGCAGCGCAAATCCGGAATAAGGTTTGCGACACCATTCCTTATGAGTTTATACAAGAGAAAATCATTATCCCCGTCACTGTTAACGGTATAAAAGTGAAATATATCGTCGATACGGGAGGAAGAACCGGAACGATGTATGATGCCGCAACGGAAATGAAAGCTACTGCCGCAGGATATATGCGTATCTCCGATGTGAATGCACAAGGCTCCAATTATCAGGAAGCGCACGTACAGAATGTTTCTATCGGGGAAAACTATAAAATCAAGCAGTTGAAGACGATGGTACTGCCTAAGAATCCATTCTTCACCGGACTAGGGGTTGTCGGTATTCTTGGAGGAGACGCTTTCGCACAGTCGGTAGTCACATTCGATTCCCGTTCTAAAATAATGGTTATCAATTATCCGTATCGTCCCGAAGGACTAAAAGTAACGGATGGGATTCCGCTGTTGGATGAGACGGATCATCACTCCATTGTCAATGTCCGCTTAGGGGACAATGACTTCAAGGTTCTGTTCGATACAGGTGCGGGAGGCTTTCTGCTTTATTCTACAGAAGATTATGAAAGGCTGTCTGACATTTCGAAAGTTACTAACCATGGATATGGTATCGTAGCTGCCGGAATAACAGGTCTAGGCAAGCCAGTGGATATAAAAAAGGTGACTGTTCCTCCTATCAACATCATGGGGAAAGAATTCACGAACGTGGGTAGTACGACCACAGTGATGAATGGAAGCATCATCGGGGTGGATTTACTGGAATACGGTAAAGTAATTATCGATTATATGCGCAGACGATTCTACTTTTTCCCGTTTGAAGAAGGAAAAACCGACATGGGCGGTGCTCCCGCTCTCTGGAACGTGAGTATTCTGCCACGCAATGACAGATTCGAAATTACAACGATCTGGGACAGCATGAAAGATAAAGTTGCTTTCGGCGACCAGGTGATTAATATCAACGGTACTTCTTTGGACGATTGTCCCATGAGCCAAATGGCTGTGGAAGATATCATGAACGCCATCCCCGGTGATATCGGTTATATTATTGTCAAGAAAGACAATCAAGAGAAAAAGATTGAAATCAGGAAAGAGAAATGAACTTTAAACAGAAAAAAGATATGAAGCGAATAATAACAAAGATGTATCTCTGTCTACTTGCATTTTGTATTGCCGGAGGAATCAGTGCACAGACACAGAACAGTATGACAGAGGTCATTCCATTCAAAACCATTGATGGAAAGATTATCGTAGAAGCCGCCATTAATGGCGAAGTGGCAGACTTCGTCCTCGATCTGTCAGGACATAACGCCCTGCTTCCTGAGGCTCTCAAGAAGTTACGCATCGACACGGGGAAGAACGGTACTTTTAGTGCTTATCAGGATTTTGTATTCAAACAAGTACCTGTTGGAAAAGTATATGAAATGGCAACAGTTGCTATTGGCAACAACACGTTTAACAACGATCTGCCTGCTTTCACTCTGGAAGACGAACCATATCTGCGCAAGCTGGGAGTGATGGGTGTATTAAGCGGTGCTATTTTCCGCACTTCCGTTCTGACTATTGATATGCAGCGGAAAAAACTCACAATTACGCAGCCCTATCGTCCTTCTTACATGAAATTAAACTACCGGGAGAACTTTGAGCTAATTACAGGATTAGGAATCGTATGTCCGATATCCATTCAGGGAAAACCCGTTTCTCTTGTTCTGGATACATGGAGCGAAGGATTAGTGAATCTTACCGAAAAAGATTTCAATACATGGAGCACACAATATACCAAAGGAACCAACCAAAAAGTTTCCAATGGATATAAAGAAGCGACTCAAGAAGAGGAAAGCCTCATCTTACCTGAAACCATGTTTGTAAAAACAAAGATTGAGGATGCCATGGCAGTGAAGAATCCATACCTGAAACGCTCCGTATTAGGCAAAAAGATACTGGACTACGGAATCATATCCATTGACTATATTCATCAGAAAATTTATTTCCAGCCGTTTGACATGGTTCCCATACCGGAAGCGGAAGCTAAAGTAACGGAAACTAAAGTTGAAGACGGTAAACTGAATCCGATTACCCGCCAATTCTTCCTCGAACACATCTTCGACTACAGAAAAGGGAACGATTTCGTTTATAATGGCGACAAACCGGTTGTAATTGATTTCTGGGCAACTTGGTGTGGACCTTGCATGCGCTTACTTCCGGAAATGGAAAAGCTGGCTGAAAAGTATAAAGGTAAAGTTGTATTCTACAAGGTTAATGCGGACAAAGAAAAGGATTTATGCAATCACTTCGGTGTACAGGCATTGCCTACCTTATTCTTCATACCTGCAGGCGGCAAACCGATTATTGAAGTCGGAGCTACTCCGGAGAAGTACGTACAAATCATCGAAGAGCAACTACTGAAATAAAAACTCTCTCTTAATTATATAACTACATTAATCTGAAACTTTAGCTAAAAGCCGGACATCATTCCGGCTTTTTTATTTCCATATTATTGGAACTTATCATATAAACAAGTACATTTGCCCTGTCAAATCTATTTATAACTTAACACACATTTTGACCATGAAGAAAAGTATTTCTCTTCTTCTTTTGTCCTTGCTAATGATTACCCCCAGTTGCCAGAAGACAAAAGAAGCGGCGAACGAGTACAACATTGTTCCCAAACCCAACCAGATTCTTCCACAGGAAGGACGCTTTGAACTAAACAACAAAGTCTGCCTCGTAGTTCCCTCGGATGCTCCGGAAGTAAAAAGCATTGCCGACAGCCTGGCCGAACAACTAAAACTGACAGCAGGAATCTCCTTGAAAGAAGCTGAAAGTGCAGATGGAAAAACGGCGATCTCTTTTGTTGTACAGGAAGGTATGCCGAAAGAAGATTATAAATTATCGGTCACTCCCAGTCTCATTACACTCACCGCTTCCCAGCCAAACGGATTCTTTTATGGAGTGCAGACTCTTTATCAGTTACTCCCTCCGGCAATTTATGGAAAGCAGTTGGATAAGAAAGCTGACTGGTCGGTTCCTGCCGTAGAAATCGAAGATTCACCCCGTTTTGTTCATCGCGGACTCATGTTGGATGTATGCCGCCATTATGTACCGATAGACTACATTTACAAGTTTATCGACTTACTGGCTATGAACAAGATGAATGTCTTCCACTGGCATTTGACAGACGATCAGGGATGGAGAATCGAGATCAAGAAATATCCCAAATTGACGGAAATCGGTTCCAAGCGTGAAAAGACATTAGTAGACTATTACTATGTAAACTATCCGCAAGTATTCGACGGAAAAGAACATGGAGGTTATTATACACAGGAGCAAATCAAAGATGTAGTGGCTTATGCTGCAAGTAAATACATCAATGTTGTTCCCGAAATAGAAATGCCGGGACATGCATTGGCTGCACTTGCCGCCTATCCGGAATTGTCATGCGACTCTACACAGACTTACAAAGTATCTCCTACCTGGGGAGTATTCGAACAGGTATTCTGTCCGAGTGAAACGACTTTCAAATTCTTTGAAGGAGTGATGGATGAAGTTATAGAATTATTCCCCAGCGAATACATTCACATCGGTGGCGATGAATGTCCCAAGACAGCGTGGAAGAACAGTGCTTTCTGCCAGCAGTTAATCCGCCAGTTAGGGTTGAAAGATGATACGACTCCCAGTAAGATAGACGGAATAAAGCACAGCAAAGAAGATAAGTTGCAGAGCTATTTCGTTACCCGTATGGAGAAATACCTGAATAGCAAAGGCAAAAACATCATTGGCTGGGATGAAATTCTCGAAGGTGGTCTGGCTCCCAATGCGACTGTTATGTCATGGCGCGGTGTAGAAGGCGGTATGAACGCAGCCAAAGCAGGGCATAATGCCATCATGACTCCGAATCCTTATGTATATCTGGACTACTATCAGGAAGAGCCGGAAATTGCTCCGACTACTATTGGCGGATACAATACCTTGAAGAAAACATATAGTTATAACCCTGTTCCAGACGACGCTGACGAGCTTGCCAAGAAGCATATCATCGGAATACAAGGTAATATTTGGAGAGAATATATGCAGACTTCAGAACGTACAGACTACCAGGCTTTCCCACGTGCAATGGCTATCGCCGAAACGGCCTGGACACAAAACGCAAACAAAGACTGGAAGAATTTCTGCGAACGGATGGTGACTGAATTTGAACGTTTGAAAGTTATGAACACCCAACCTTGTCTCAACTTCTATGACGTAAATATAAATACGCACGCAGATGAAAACGGCCCTTTAATGGTATTGCTGGAAAGTTTCTACCCGAATGCGGAAATCCGGTATACAACGGACGGCAGCGAACCGTCCAAAGTGTCCATCTTATATGAAAAGCCTTTCGTTCTTGAAGGTAATATCGACCTGAAAGCCGCTGCTTTCAAAAACGGAAAGATGTTGGGCAAAGTAGCTCACAAGCCACTGTATGGCAATTTATTGACAGGAAAGCCCTATACGGTTAATTATACGATGGGATGGACAGGCGATATATTCGATGAAAACGATGTATTAGGAGCTGACAAAACCACCTTTGGACTGACCAACGGCAAACGAGGCAATAATGCTTCTTATACTCCGTGGTGTAGTTTTGGCATCGTGGAGGGTAAGGACTTGGAATTTATCGTTCATCTGGATAAACCGACACAAGTCAGCAAAGTTATTTTCGGTTCTTTATTCAATCCTGCCATGAGAATTCTTCCTGCAGGAGGAGTTGCTGTAGAAGTATCAGCAGACGGCAAGCAATACACACGGATAGCCGAAAAAGCTTTGAAACACGATTATCCGGAAACAGGAAGAATTGCATTCACCGATTCCATTGAGTTTGAACCGGCACAGGCTACATTCCTGAAAGTCAAAATCAAGAATGGTGGCACACTGCGTAATGGTGTCAACTTTGAAAAGAATAACGGGCCGGAAGTCATTCCTGCCGAATTATGGATAGATGAAATAGAAGCGTATTAACCAAAGACAATCGACAAATATTGTTCGAAAAGCTTTGAGTTTATAAAATAAAGGGGAGCAAGACTCCCCTCTCAACAAAATCACCCACGCTACAGATTAAACTCTAGCGTGGGTGATTTTCATATTTATAAGGGTTTTAATACCCTCCTATGGTCGGATATAAACCGGATTAAATGAGTCCTTTGGCAGAAAGATAACGTTCTGCTTCCAAAGCAGCTTTACAACCACTTCCCGCAGCCGTAATAGCCTGACGATAATGCGGATCGGCAACATCTCCTGCCGCAAAAACTCCGGGAACTTTTGTACGGGGACTATCACCTTCCGTGATGATATAACCCACTTCGTCCGTATCAACATATTCTTTAAATATTTCAGTATTCGGTTGATGTCCGATAGCCAGGAAGAAACCGTCGATAGGCAAGCTGTAACGTTCTTCATCCGGTTCGCCCCAACGTTTCACCAGGTTTACACCTTCTACCCCATTGTCGCCAAACAAACCAACTGCGTTGTGTTCAAAAAGAACTTCTATTTTCTCGTGGTTCATTACTCGTTCCTGCATAATCTTCGATGCGCGCAGGAAAGGTTTGCGGACAATCAGATATACTTTGGATGCAAGTCCGGCAAGAAAAACAGCTTCTTCACAAGCTGTATCACCTCCACCGACTACGGCAACTACTTTCTTACGATAGAAAAATCCGTCACAAGTGGCGCAAGCACTTACACCCATTCCGGCATATTTCTTTTCATCTTCCAGTCCCAGATATTTAGCAGTAGCTCCGGTAGCAATAATCAATGATTCTGTTTCAATAACCTTATCACCTGTCTCTTATACACATCTCCGAGCCCACGAGACAGGCAGAAATCTC
>ERZ1027099.892-NODE-892-length-12592-cov-5.903326_pt1 | contig 12592 bp, 6 predicted proteins | sample MGYA00519408_ERZ1027099 | MGnify/ENA primary metagenome ERZ1027099 (study PRJEB26926, sample SAMN06164646) | human gut metagenome | biome: ENVO:00009003; feature: ENVO:2100002; material: ENVO:00002003 | host: Homo sapiens | place: USA | collected 2012 ...
TCTACACACTGCATATCGTCGGCAGCGTCAGATGTGTATAAGAGACAGCTGCGACCGGAGGCCTGTTGTTCGGATTCGATACCGGTGTTATATCGGGGGCCATACCTTTTTTCCAGAAAGATTTCGGTTTGGATAATTCCATGGTGGAATTAGTTACTTCGGCGGGATTGGTGGGTGCTATTCTTGGCGCTTTGTTTTGTGGAAAGATAACCGATATATTGGGACGTAAGGTAGTTATCTTAGCTTCGGCGGTTATTTTTACGATCGGTGCTCTTTGGTCGGGATTTGCTCCCAGTATCGAGCAGTTGATTATAGCCCGTTTATTTTTGGGAATAGCGATCGGGGTATCGTCTTTTGCAGTACCTCTTTATATAGCCGAGATTTCACCGGCTAATAAACGGGGTAGTTTGGTCTCGATGTTTCAATTAATGATCACGATAGGAGTGTTGGCATCCTATTTATCGGATTTGATGTTTGCCGATGAAGGCGATATGTCGTGCTGGCGTCCTATGTTTTATATCGGAGTCGTTCCGGCTTTAATTCTGTTGATAGGTATGGCATTTATGCCAGAGAGTCCACGCTGGTTGATAAGCCGGGGTCGAGATGAAGAGGGAAAATCGGTGTTGGCTCGTATCGAAGGGAATGAGGCAATGGAAGATTCGTACAAGACCATCAAGAATGAGCTGATAAAAAGTGAAAAAGATAAGTCGGGTATTAAAGAATTGATGAAACCGTGGCTGCGTAATGCCGTAATTATCGGTGTGGGGATTATGTTCTTTCAACAATTCGTGGGTATCAATACGGTTATCTATTATAGTCCCAAGATATTCTTGATGGCTGGTTTCGATGGGGCGGTTTCGGCTATTTGGGCGGCGGTCGGTGTTGGGGTCGTCAATCTGTTGTTCACTATTGTTTCGGTCTATTTTGTCGATCGCTTGGGCCGAAGAAAACTATATTTTACAGGTTTGACAGGTATTTTTGTCTCTCTTCTTTTACTCGGTATCTGTTTTACTCATTTTTCTTATCTCGGAGAGATGGGCAAATGGTTGTCTATTATTCTCGTGTTCGTCTACGTCGCTTTTTATGCGATCAGTATCGGCCCGCTCGGTTGGCTCATTATTTCAGAAGTATTTCCTCAGAAGGTAAGAGGTCTCGGTTCCTCTTTGGGCTCGTTATCGGTTTGGGTGTTCAATACAGTGGTAACGTTTACATTCTTCAAAATAGTGAAGGCGTTCACTGTAGAAGGTACTGAAATTTATTTGGACGGAGAAAACTTGGGGAATCCGGCAGGTGCTTTTTGGTTTTATGCGATAGTAGCTCTTGCCGCAATCATATGGGGATATTTCTATGTTCCCGAAACCAAAGGCGTGACATTGGAGAAGATAGAGGAGTATTGGAGAAAAGGAGGAAAGCCCCGTCATTTGAGATAAAAAATAATGGTAAATATCCAAAAAATAGATTGGTTTGATTTATTATGGTAAGATACCATAATTCTTGGCTAATATGTTGGAAAGGCAGTATTACCAGATCATCTAATTTAGCATCACGTAAGGATATTTCTTAACCCAATACCATTTTTTGTAAAATGAAAAAATAACATAGAGAAAAACACGGTGCTATGACAAGGAAAAAACAAAGTAAAAGAGGTTTGAGAGTATGTTGCCTCATGGGGTGTATGGTACTCTTGTTTTCCCAACCGTTTGGGATTTCTGCACAGCAGACAGAGCAGGGCGGTCCCGGTAAAGTTTCGGCCGCTGATTCGCAACAGTTTATTTCGGGAAAGGTTATAGATGCTTCGGGCGTACCTATTATAGGTGCGACAGTCCATTTGAAAGATAGTAAAAATGTGGCTGTGACCGACATGGACGGTAATTTCTCGATAAAATCGGATCAAAAAAATCCAATACTTAGAGTTTCTTATATCGGTTATGATGCCGTGGAAACGAGTGTTAAAGGGAATAAATCTGTACGTATCGTTTTGAAAGAAAATACCAAAGCACTCGATGAGGTTGTCGTTGTAGGTTATGGAACGATGAGACGTTCAGATGTTACGGGTTCTATATCTTCTGTAAAAGGAAGCGAACTCGTAAAGAATTCGACTTCTAATGTGGTACAATCTTTGGCCGGAAAAATGTCGGGTGTACAGGTGGTTCAAAATTCCGGAGCTCCCGGTGGAGATGTTTCTATTTTGATTCGCGGTGTCGGTACGATTAACGATGCGTCTCCTTTGTATGTTATCGATGGAGTTCCCGTAAATGGCGGTATGTGGTATATAAATCCGGCAGATGTAGAGTCTATCGATGTTCTTAAAGATGCTTCCGCCACTGCTATTTATGGTTCGCGAGGTGCAAACGGTGTAGTTATGGTTACTACTCGTCAAGCCAAAGAGGGAAGAACAGAAATTAATTTAGATTATAGTTTCGGTATTCAACAATCTGCAAAGACGTTCGATATGCTGAATGCATCACAATATGCTGCTTTACATAATGAAATGAGGTCGAATGCGGGTTTATCGTTGAATCCGTTGTTTGCCGACCCTGAATCTCTCGGTGCTGGTACGGATTGGCTTTCTCCGTTATTCCGTACGGCTCCGATGCATAAAGTGAATCTTTCTATTTTGGGCGGTAATTCCAAGATTAATCATGCGACATCGGTGGGTTATTATGCACAAGACGGTATTATGAAAAATTCGGAATTTAACCGACTGAATCTTCAATCCAATATATCGTCACAAATATTGAGCAATGTAAAGGTAAGAGCAAACGTAAACCTAAGCGCCGAGAATCGTCGTACTCAGCCTATATCGACTGTTATTCAGAATGCTATGCGCATGTTACCTTCCATTTCTATTTATGACGACGAAGGTAATTATAACGGTCCTACCGGGAATGCCGAGTTGAATGGGGATGCTTTGAACCCTGTGGCTATCGTAAACGAACAAAAGTATCGTATGAAAGGATTCAGAATGTTATCTAATATTTCGGCCGAGTGGGAGATCATCGACGGTTTGGTTGCTAAAACTACCGGAGGTGCGGAACTGGGATATGAGTATAATAACAATTATATACCTAAATACAAATGGGGTAATAAAGAGCAGACCAATACCTCGCAATCATTGTCTTCGGCTTATGAAGAGTTGTATTTGTGGGATAATTCACTTACTTATGACAAGGTATTCGGCAAACATAAATTGAATGCCATGATAGGAACTTCTTACCAAGAGTATAAGAAGGAATGGATGTCTGCTGCCGGTACGGGACGTGCCAGCGAGATGACGACGGAATTGGATAATGCGACGAAAGCTACTGATGTGGGCGGTAATTCTTATTCTTGGGCGTTGATGTCGTATATGGGACGTGTTCATTATTCGTATGACAACCGATATTTCTTGACGGCAACTTTCCGAGCCGATGGTTCTTCCAAGTTCGGAGCCGATAATCGATTCGGGTATTTCCCTTCGTTTTCAACAGCATGGAATGTGTCTAATGAAAGCTTCATGCAAGATGTCCCCTGGATATCGATGTTGAAATTGCGCTTAGGGTATGGATTGACCGGTAACCAGAATATCGATGCGTATGCATTTGCCGATAAGTTGGAAGTGAACGGCGTTTATAATTTCGGTTCGCAACGAGGATTTGAGTCGGAACAAGTATCGCTTATATACCCGTACAAACTATCCAATCCGTCTATTAAGTGGGAGTCTGTCGAACAATACAATGTCGGGTTGGATATAGGTTTCTTGAATGACCGAATTATCGCTAATGTCGATTTCTATTTAAAGAATACTAACGATATGCTTACCAAGAAGCCTGTTCCTCAAACTAGTGGAACATCTTTGGAACAAGCCGATTGGCCTCCTGTGAATATCGGTAAGGTGAGGAATAAGGGTATCGAGTTTAATTTGAATACTCGCAATTTTGTCGGAGAATTTACTTGGGAAACCAACTTAAATATGACTTTCAATAAGAATGAGGTTTTGAAATTGGGCGGTCCCGAAATCCTCAGCGGTGTAAGTTTGATTCGGGAAGGTCTGCCTATCAACTCTTTCTATGGTTATAAGATGGGTGGTATCTATCAGACACTGGACGAAGTCTTTGCGGGGGTTCCTATGGAAAACCGCGCTCCTGATAAAGCATCGCATAATTCTCAGGTCAATACGTCACCGGGCGATATTTGGTTTGTCAATGTGAATGGCGATGATGTAATCAATGATTTTGACCGAACAGTTATCGGTAATCCTCAACCTGATTTTATTTTTGGGTTTAACAATCAATTCGGATATAAGAATTTTGATTTGAGTATATTTTTCCAGGGTTCGTACGGGAATGATATATGGAACGGCGTAAGAGTGTCTCATGAGGGTATGGAGAGTACTTATAACCAATTTACCTCTACATTGAATCGATGGAATGGGGAAGGATCCAGCAATACGATGCCTCGTGCTATTTATGCCGATCCGAACCGAAATAACAGAGCTTCGACTCGTTGGGTAGAAGACGGTTCTTATCTGAGGTTGAAAAATCTTACTTTCGGTTATCGTTTTACTCAGGATTGGTTGAAAAAGATCGGGGCCAAATCATTACGGTTGTATTTGAGTTTCGATAATTTGTGGACCTTGACCAATTATTCGGGTCTTGACCCTGAGGTGGGTCTTTGGGGATTGGACTATGGAATTTATCCTACTTCCCGAGTCTATATGTTTGGAGCATCTGTAAAATTCTAAATCTTTCGAATCATGAAAAGGACAATTATATCTACTATATCTGTTGTCGTTCTTTCGACTGTCTTGTCGGGCTGTATGGATAAACTCGAAATATTGCCGAACGACCAAATCATTACCGAAAACTTTTTCGAGGAGGGTTCTCCCGAAGAGATAGAGAGTGGTGTCAATTCTATGTATCAGCGGTTACAGAGTTCGTATATGTATAATTTGCGAATGTGGACATTGGATATTGTCGCCGGAGAGGGCCGTGTTGGAAATGAAGCCGGTGGAAACGGTCTCGAAACGACGCAGTTGTCTAACTTCACAGCGACCAGCGATAACTCCGGGGCTAAGGAATTATGGCGCGGACCCTGGGCGGGAATCAGTCGAACGAATTGGATTTTGACGAATATCGATAAATCTCCGAAGATTTCTGACGCAAAGAAAACTCAATACAAGGGAGAGGCTCATTTTTTAAGAGGGTTGTATTATTTCAATCTGGTACGGTTGTTCGGCGATGTGCCCTGGATAGACAAGCAACAGACTGCAAGCGATGATTTGCAGGTGTCGAGAACATCGAAAGATATAGTTTACCAGCACATCATTGATGATTTTTCTGATGCGGCATCGATGTTACCGGCTGTTTATGAAAATACGACCGACATAGGACGTGCGACGAAAGGGGCTGCATTCGGGTTACTCGCAAAAGTTTATTTGACATTGAAACGGTACAACGAAACTTTGGTTGCTATCGATTCGGTGATGAATCTTGGAGTTTATTCTCTTAATCGGAAATATGAATGGAATTTCAGCGATTTGCGCGAAAACGGTCCAGAGAGTTTATTTGAGGTTCAGTATGAAAAAGATGTGACAGCATACAGTGAATTTGATATATTGGGACAAGGAGGGTGGCATCACGAATATATGGCTCCTTTGGCAAGTATCAATATTGGAGGACCGTGGGGAAATTTCGGTTGGTTTGCTGTTTATCCCGAATTTGTAGAGAGCTATGAACCCGGCGATTTGCGTAAGTCGGTTTCTGTTTGGTGTGAAGGAGATGTCTATCAGGGCTGGTCTTACGATCCTACTTGTTCGCAGACGGGTCATAACGTGAAAAAGTTCTTGTGTGAAAATATAGGTGTCGACCGGGCGATGGATAGCCCACTTAATTTTCCGGTATTGCGATTTGCCGATGTTTTGTTGATGCAAGCAGAAGCGTTGAATGAGTTGGGTCGTTCGTCCGAGGCGGCTGCTCCGGCATCTTCCGAGAATGATGGCGGTCCGTTGAATCGAGTACGCGTGAGAGCTGGTTTGCCTAATGTGACCACTACCGACCAAGTAGAATTGAGAGAAATTATCAGGCATGAACGTCGTATGGAATTAGCGTTCGAGGGTGGACACCGATGGTTCGATTTAGTTCGATACGATAACGATGGCGAATATGCAAAGACATTTTTCCAAAGTATAGGTAAAACTAATTTTACCACACCTAAGCATTTGCTGTTGCCAGTACCTATCGACGATATAGATGCCAATCCTAATTTGTTGCCTAATAATCCGGGGTACTAAAATCGGGATTAGTTTTCCCATAGAGAGAAAAAGTATTGAGCGAAAAGCTTGTTTGATGTAAAAAATGTAAATCATGAAAATACGAATTCTAACATTATTGTTTTCTGCTTTTATCATAGGAGCGAGTTATGCTCATGACGATCTTGTGTATAGAACCGCTTCGGAGTGGAGCTTCGATGCTGGAAATCAGTCGACTATTTCGGAAACGTACGGTTCGGTATTCTTGGGCGGGGCGGTGGTTGCCGATTATAATGGCGACGGAATTCCCGACATTTGTGAGATAGATACTTCGGGCGAAGAGATACGTTGGATATGGAAACTGGGTAACGGCAACAATGAATGGAGCGAGATTGAGGCTATAACGTTTGGAGAAACAGCTACCGATAAATGTGCGGTAGGTGATTTTAACGGTGACGGGAAAGCCGATATTGCCGTGATGAGATCAGGCTCTTCTTTGGCTACGTGGTATATAGATTATGCTCCATGTGACGGACAGTTCGATGAAAAGGGGCGATTCGGTTTATCGGGCGATATTCCGTTGTCGGGCGATTTCAATGCCGATGGAGTAGATGATATTTGCGTATATCGCCCCTCTTCCGGTACTTGGTATGTTTGTTTTGCCGATATCTCAGGGTATCCAGAGTTCGAGAGCCATTTGGCTATTAATGGAGTTTTGTTCGGAACGTCAGGCGATATTCCTTTTGTGGGCGATTTTGATGGCGATGGGTATGACGATATGGCTTTGTTACGAGCATCGGAGAACCGCGTGTTGGTTAATCTATATGATCGAAAGAAACCTAAATATGAGCATTATGCCGATCTAAACGGTGTCGGAGTTTCTGATTTGGAGATTACTGTTCCAGTACAGAATGTAGTGGCTGTTTCGGCGGCAGACATTGATTTGTCCCGTCCTAAATCATTGCCTTTGGCTACGCAGGAAGAGGTGGGATCAGAGGTAAATCTGCGACATGGCTGGACTTGTATTTTCGATAATTCTCTTGATGTGGATAAATGGGCTGCTGCGTTGCAATATGCGGGTATCAATACATTGGAATATCACCCGTGGATGAGAGCTCATGAGGAGGTTGCACCGGAGACCGAAACATGGAATACGTATGTCGGTGATGACCGTTTGTGGACCAGCAAGGCTATGATGAAACAGAAGGTAGAGAAGTTTCGATCGATAGGAGGGCGTTCAATTTGTTATACAGGTATTTATGCCAGTACACCAGCATTTGCTCTTGCACACCCCAGTTGGGCCATGAAAAATGAGGCTGATAAAAGTTTCATGACATACGGGGGATCTTATCTGTATTTAATGTCTACTAACGAGAATGTGAACGCTCCTTATGAGGTGAACGGAAAGAATTATAAGAGCTTTAATGGATATTTCATAGCGCAGGCCGTCGCTGCTCAACAGGAATATAATTATGACGGTTATCGTTGGGACTGGTATGGTTTGCCGGAAACGTATGTTTGTGACGGATTGGCCGGTACGGGAAATTTTTCTTATGAAATGGCACAATTTGTCAACCAATTGGATATTGCTGTTAAGGAAGTAAGGAGCGATGTTACGACTACGGCATTGCAACTTCCTTCGACTAGTGGAAATGTGCCCCATTTGACGACGGGAGCAGTGGTCAATCATCAGTTTATGGAACTTTGGCCGTATGGTACGGGAACAAAATATAGTGATTTGTATCGTGATATTTATGATGCTAAATCGCGTTATCCCGATAAACCTGTGTTCGCTAATTTTTATCCTCCGACGGAAATGAATTTATCGACCAGTTGGCCGGTTGAAAACATAGATTACCAATTCGCTACCTGTCTTTCGGCAGGAGGATACCCGTCTGCGCAGGTGGTCGACGGAGTTGCCGGATTTACCGATCCTGTACCGTTTCATGCCGTAAATTATCCGGCAAGCGTACTCGAACGTATCGCCCAGTGGAATAAATTTGTTGCTGCTTATGGTGCTTATTTCTATTATTCGAATCCGGCTTATCTTATTACCGATTATGTCCGGGGAGACTTTACGGTTTCGGGGAATAATAGCGGAGTGTTCGGGACGTTGAAAAAGCGTTATGATAAAAGGACACGTGAGATAGATGCTTTTGTCGTGGATCTTGTCACCCCGACTGATTTTAACCTAACTTATTGCAATTCAATAAGTTGGGTTTGGTCGTTTAAATACGACCGGGAGAAATACGGGAGATGTTTAATTCAAGGGGAGATTTGAAAAATAATCTCTTCTTAAAAAAAAATGTCTGTTCAAAAAAATTTTCTGACTTCGGAGGTAATTTCTTATACGCCTCCAAAACTTTATACCGGGAAAAAAGGTAATGACTGGTATATCGGATTCAAAGCGTTCGATCCTTTGGCTGGGACTCTACGGCTAAAAAGAATCAAATTAAATCACATCGAAAAGATTTCAGAACGGCGAAAGTATGCCGCCGATCTGATTACCCGTCTACATAACCAGCTCCGAATCGGTTGGAATCCGTGGATCAATCAAAACGGAAGCAGTAAAGGTTTAGCCTTATTCGCCAACGTATGCGATAGATACCGGAGCTACATCGACCGGCTTTTTTCCGACGGGATCATTCGGCAAGATACCTATATAGGATATGTTTCCTACTTGCGGAATTTTCTCAAATACAACGATTCTCAAAAGCCGCCGATCACTTACATTTATCAACTTTCAAAATCTTATATCTCCGAGTTCCTCGATCATGTCTATATAGAACGGGGAAACAGTCCGCAAACTCGAAATAATTATCTGACATGGCTACGGGTATTTTCGGGGTGGTTGTTAAAACATGGATATACAGAACTTACGGTCAAAGTGGGCATCTCTTATTTAAGTACCGGGAAAGCGCGAATGAATTTGTCAGAAATGAATTCGTGGAATTTCGACGAGGTGAGAGCCGCCTGTGTGAGTCGTTGGAACGAGATATTGAACAAAATAGAGGTTAAAGGTAGTGACGAGCAGAAAAAGATTTTCTATACAGCTTTGTATCATAGCTATTTGCAGCCAGTAGACAAGACCGGAGAAAATTCGAAATGGATATCGGACGAACCGTATTACGATGATTACTATTGTATTTGGGATACATTTAGAGCGACACACCCTTTATTCACATTGTTGACGCCTTCTAAACAGGTAGATATGTTGCGTTCTTTGCTGGATATATATTGGTACGAAGGATATGCTCCCGATGCACGGAGTGGAGACGACAATGGCCGGGTGCAAGGTGGATCGAATGTCGATATACTTTTTGCCGATGCTTATGTCAAAGGATTGAAAGGTATCGATTACGAATTGGCATTGGAGGCGATGATAAAGAACGCCGAAGTGTCTCCCGGTGATGACGAGCGAAAGGAAGGACGCGGCGGTATCAGTGATTATAATGAGAAGGGTTTTGTATCGACAAAATTCGAGCGCGCGGGGACTCGTACCATGGAGTATGCCAATTGTGACTATGCCATTGCTACATTGGCTCGTGGACTGAAAGAAAAAGAGATTGCCCAAAAGTATATGGAACGTTCCCGAAATTGGCAAAATTTGTGGAACCCCGATGTGGAAAGTTTGGGCTTTAAGGGCTTTGTGTGGCCTCGTTATAGCGACGGCTCTTGGTGGAGCGAAAATGATTATTCGGTTTTTCAAGGTGGAACATGGCCCGATTTCGTGTACGAGTCGTTCTCGTGGGAGCTGTCTTTTTATGTCCCGCATGATGTGAATGCTCTCATCGAGAAATGTGGAGGGAAAGAGCCGTTCACCCGGAGGTTGGATACTTATTTTTCTCATGAGAAATGGGATCAACGGTGGTATATGGGGCTGTTCCAAATCTCGAACGAACCGGGATTTTTGACGCCTACTCTATATAATTACGTGGGGCGTCCCGATAAAACGGCCGAGGTCGTGCGGAAAACGTTGAAGGAGCGTTACAATACGACGAAAGAAGGAATCCCCGGCAATGACGATTCGGGTTCTATGTCGTCGTGGTATGTCTTTCATGCTCTTGGCTTTTATCCCAATACCGGACAGAATTTATATTTGATATCTAGTCCCATATTCGAGGAGGCTGTTATTCATTTGGAAAATGGGAGAGATTTATTGATCAAAGCGAAGAAAGCCAGTGATAAGAATATCTATGTTCAGTCTGTTAAACTGAACGGGGAGCCGTTGGACGCATGCTCGTTCAAACATACCGATATTGCCAATGGCGGGACATTGGAGTTTGTGATGGGCTCGAAACCGTCTAAGTGGGGAACCGTCGGAGTGGAAAATCAATTATAAGGAATAATTATGAAAAAAGTATTATCGATAGGACTTGCCATGCTGGCATTTTTCCCCATGTGCGTGGGGGCGAAAGAGTTGTTTGTGGATTCGCCGAATGGTAAAATATCGGTTACGGTGAGCATCGACTCCGTGATTGCGTGGAGTGCCTGTTTTGCCGATACCGAAATTATAGCTCCGTCTGAAATTTCGATGACCTTTCGGAATGGAGAGGCGATAGGCCGTAATCCTAGATTGAAAAAGTTTTCTGTCGAAAAGGTCGATGAGATTATCGATGCTGTTATTTATAAAAAGAGAGAGGTGATAGACCGATATAATGAATTGAAAATGCAATTTCGAAATTATAATTTGTACTTCCGAGCATATGACGATGGTGTGGCCTATCGTTGGGAGACAAATTTTAAATCGAAAGAGCCGGTAGCTGTGCAGTCTGAAAAAGCCGAGTTTTGTTTTGCCGGTGAAGACCACGATGTGACGGTAGGGTATGTGAGAGCCAATGAGAAAGATGTTTATTCTCAGTCTTTTGAAAATGAGTATCGAACGATTAATTTGAAAGGTATGTCTGATTTTTGGCCGGCTTTCGCTCCCATTCTAGTGGGGATGCCTAACGGAATAAAGGTGGCGATTACCGATGCTGATTTGATCGACTACCCGGGAATGTTTTTGAAGAAGACGGGAGATACTCGATTGACGGGCGATTTTGCTCCTTTTGTAAAGAAAGAGGTTCAAGGAGGTCATAATAACCTGCAAGCTCTTGTCGAGGAAAGAGCCGATTATCTGGCGGAAACGACCGGAAAAAGGTTCTATCCGTGGAGAGCCGTGATTATAGCCGAGGAAGATAAAGACCTTTTGAACAGCGATATGGTGTATAAACTGGCGACACCTTGTCAAGTGGACGATGTTTCTTGGATAAAACCGGGCAAACTGGCATGGGATTATTGGTGCGCATGGAACATATATGGCGTAGATTTTAGAGCGGGAGTAAACACTGAAACTTATAAATATTTTATTGACTTCGCTTCTGAAAATAAAATAGAATATGTGTTATTAGATGAAGGGTGGGCAATGAGTACCGATATTATGACTCCCGTAGAGGATATCGATCTTCCCGAAATCATTGAATATGCGAAGCGGAAAAATGTCTCTATTTTGTTGTGGGCAGGGTGGTTGCCTTTGGACCAAAAGATGGACGAAGCGTTGAAACACTATTCCGACCTTGGAGTGAAAGGTTTCAAGGTGGATTTCATGGATAGGGACGACCAACGTGTAGTGAATTTTTGCACACGGTTGGCGAAGAAAGCAGCTGAATATCATTTGCTTATTGATTTGCATGGGTGTTATAAGCCTACGGGATTACAGAGGACTTACCCGAATGTTATCAATTTTGAGGGCGTTTATGGTCTGGAATATTTGAAAGGGGATTATCCTGATATGCCTCGAAATGATGTGACCATACCTTATTTGAGGATGCTGGCTGGGCCGGTCGATTATACGCCGGGGGCGATGGTCAATGCTAACAGGGAAAGCTATAAAGGCATTTGGGGAACACCTATGAGTCAAGGTACACGTGCGCATCAAGTTGCTTTGTATGTAGTGTTTGAAGCTCCGTTGGTTATGATGGCCGATAGCCCTAACAATTATAGAAAAGAACAGGAGACAACCGATTATATAGCACAACTTCCTACGGTATTTGATGAAACCGTTTCCCTTGCAGGGAAAGTCGGTGAATATGCGGCGGTTGCGAGAAGGAAAGGCGATAAGTGGTATGTTGGAGCTATCACGAATTGGGATAAACGGGAAATATCTTTGGATTTCTCTTTTTTAAGCCAGGGATTGTGGAAAGCTGAAATTTTCAAGGACGGGATAAATGCCGACAGGAACGGGAACGATTACAAAATAGAGGAACAAAATATCGTGTCTGGGAAAAAATTGAAAGTAACGATGGCTCCGGGTGGAGGTTGGTCTGCCATAACTGTCTCTTATACACATCTGACGCTGCCGACGATATGCAGTGTGTAGAT
>ERZ1027099.898-NODE-898-length-12517-cov-5.021505_pt1 | contig 12517 bp, 10 predicted proteins | sample MGYA00519408_ERZ1027099 | MGnify/ENA primary metagenome ERZ1027099 (study PRJEB26926, sample SAMN06164646) | human gut metagenome | biome: ENVO:00009003; feature: ENVO:2100002; material: ENVO:00002003 | host: Homo sapiens | place: USA | collected 2012 ...
CGAGATTTCTGCCTGTCTCGTGGGCTCGGAGATGTGTATAAGAGACAGTCATTGGCCCAGCGTCCGGCACTGGATGTCACGGCACTGTTCGATACGGTCCGCACGGTGCTGGATGAAGTCCGGAAGGGAGGAGATGCCGCCGTTATCCGGTATGAGGAGAAGTTCGACAAGATAGATCCCGCTACCTTCAAAAGGTTGCAGGTTTCAGAACAGGAATTAGCGGAAGCGAAGGAGCTTGTACCTGAAGAGCTGAAGCAAGCTATCCGTCAAGCAAAGAATAATATAGAGATATTTCACGCCTCACAGCGTTTTATGGGAAAGAAGGTGGAGACGACACCCGGTGTCACCTGTTGGCAGAAAGCGGTAGCGATAGAAAAAGTCGGTTTATACATTCCCGGCGGAACGGCTCCTCTTTTCTCTACCGTCCTGATGTTGGCTGTCCCGGCACGTATTGCCGGCTGTAAGGAAATCGTGCTTTGTACGCCTCCGGGCAGGGATGGAAAGGTACACCCCGCCATCCTGTTTGCCGCGGAAACGGCAGGCGTCAGCAAGATATTCAAGGCAGGAGGTATCCAGGCCATAGCGGCGATGGCCTACGGAACGGAATCGGTTCCGAAGGTCTATAAGATATTCGGTCCTGGTAACCAGTATGTGACGGCGGCCAAACAGTTGGTCAGCCTGAAAGAGGTGGCCATCGACATGCCTGCCGGTCCTTCCGAAGTGGAAGTGATTGCGGACGAATCGGCCAATCCCGCCTTTATCGCCGCAGATTTCCTTTCCCAGGCGGAACATGGAGTGGACAGCCAGGCCATGCTGGTGACGGCATCCGAAAGCATCGTCGAACCGGTCATGCAAGCGATCCGGGAACAGCTGGACCGGCTGCCCCGTAAGGAGATCACGGAAAAATCGTTGAGCCACAGCCGTCTTATCGTGCTGAAGGATAAACAGGAAGTGATCGACTTCACCAACCTGTACGCTCCGGAGCATCTGATTATCCAGACGACCGATTATGCAGATATTGCCGGGCAGGTCGAAAATGCAGGCAGTGTCTTCATGGGACCCTATACGCCGGAAAGCGCTGGCGACTACGCTTCCGGTACGAACCATACGTTGCCGACCAACGGATATGCAAAAGCCTACAGTGGTGTGAACTTGGACAGCTTCATCAAGAAGATCACGTTCCAGGAGATCACGGCCGACGGCATCCGGCTGTTGGGCGGGACGATCCGGACAATGGCGGCCAACGAGCAGCTGGATGCGCACAAGAATGCAGTAACAATCAGATTGAACACATTATGAAAGACTTAAAAGATTTAGTCAGACCCAATGTCTGGAACATGAAACCCTACTCGTCTGCCAGAGATGAGTTTCAAGGTAATGCCTCCGTTTTCCTGGATGCAAACGAAAACCCGTTTAACAGACCGTACAACCGTTATCCCGATCCTTTGCAATGGGAACTGAAGAAGAAGATTGCGGAGATCAAAGGGGTGAAACGCGAGTCTATCTTTCTGGGGAACGGAAGTGACGAACCGATCGATCTGATTATCCGTGCGTTTTGCGAACCGTCTATCGACAGCATCGTAAGCATCGCGCCTTCCTACGGCATGTATGAAGTCGCGGCCAATGTCAATAACGTAGAGTTCCGGAAGATCAAGCTGGACGAAAAGTTCGACCTGGATACCGACAGCCTTCTGGAAGCGGCAAACGACTGGGTGAAGGTGATATTCCTGTGTTCTCCCAACAACCCGACGGGAAATAATCTGAGCCGTGACCGCCTTTACAAAGTATTGAATACTTTCCAGGGGATCGTTGTGATTGACGAGGCTTATGTCGATTTCTCCATCGAGCCTTCTTTCTTAGGCGAGTTGGATAAATTCCCGAATCTGATCGTCCTGCAAACCATGTCCAAAGCGTGGGGGGCTGCCGGAATCCGGTTGGGAATGGCTTTTGCTTCTCCCGAAATCATTGCGATCCTCAATAAGATCAAATATCCGTACAATGTAAATCTGCTGACTCAGGAACGTGCCTTGTATATACTTGAAAACAAGGAACAGATGGAAAAACAGCTTCGTTCGATCCTTTCCGAGCGGATTCGTCTGCAGGCTGCATTGCCGGAGTTGAACTGCGTGCGCAAGATTTATCCTACGGATGCAAATTTTATCCTGGTCGAAGTGACGAATGCCGATACGATCTATAAAAATCTGGTCAGACAGGGTATTATCGTCCGTAACCGGACAAATGTGACCATGTGTAACGGCTGCCTTCGCATCACGGTCGGCAAGTCGGATGAAAACGATGCTTTGCTCGAAGCGCTTAAAAAAATGTAAAGATTTATGAAATGAAAAGAGCCTTATTTATAGACCGGGACGGAACGCTTGTGATAGAGCCGCCGGTGGACTATCAGTTGGACAGCCTGGAGAAGTTAGTGTTTTATCCGAAGGTGTTCCGTAACCTGTACTTTATCCGTAAACAGTTGGATTTCGAGTTTGTGATGGTGACGAACCAGGACGGTTTGGGTACGGATTCCTTTCCGGAAGACACTTTCTGGCCGGCACACGACAAGATGTTGAAGACCTTGGAAGGCGAGGGGATCCGTTTCGACGATATCCTGATCGACCGTTCTTTTCCGGAAGAAAACTCTCCGAACCGGAAACCCCGTACAGGTATGTTAGGCCGCTATCTGTCCGGCGAATATGACCTGGCAAACAGTTATGTGATAGGTGATCGGCTGACGGATATGCAGCTGGCAGCCAATTTAGGGGCAAAAGGGATATGGCTTCGTCCGGATGACGACGAAGCGCGACAGTTGCTCACGGAGAATACGGCTATTTCTCCCGTCCTGATTACAGACGATTGGGACCGGATCACGGAATATCTTTTTGCCGGAGAACGCCGGGCCACTATCCGACGTACGACAAAGGAGACGGATATTTTTGTGGAAGTGAACCTGGACGGACATGGGCGGACGGAGATTTCCACCGGTCTCGGCTTCTTCGACCATATGCTCGACCAGATCGGAAAACATTCGGGTATCGATTTGACGGTACGGGTGAAAGGAGATCTGGAAGTAGACGAACATCATACGATAGAGGATACGGCTATTGCGCTTGGAGAAGCTTTGTTAAAGGCTTTAGGCGACAAGAGGGGGATCGAACGCTACGGTTACTGCCTGCCGATGGACGATTGTCTGTGCAGTGTGGCGCTTGATTTCGGCGGACGTCCCTGGTTAGTCTGGGATGCAGCCTTTCACCGTGAGAAAGTAGGGGATATGCCGACCGAAATGTTCTTGCATTTCTTTAAAAGCCTGAGCGATGCCGCCCGCATGAACCTGAACATTAAAGCGGAAGGCACAAACGAGCACCATAAGATAGAAGGAATCTTCAAGGCTTTAGCCCGCTCCATCAAGATGGCTATCCGCCGCGACATCTACAGGTATGAACTGCCGAGTACAAAGGGGGCTTTGTAAATTAAGAATTAAAAATTAAGAATTAAAAAATATCATCGACCGTAATTTTTTAATTCTTAATTTTTAATTCTTAATTCTTAATTTACTCCGCGTTCGGTCCGTCCACATAGAGCTTGCCGTTCTCATCGATTCCCATCTTGTCGATAAAGACAACTCGCTCGTTTCCTGTTTTCTGGGTGTAACCGTGATAAACGCAATACATCTGCTTGCCGTCTTTCGACCAGGTCACGCTGTTATGCCCCGTACCGGTAACGATGCCTCCCTGCTCCACGTTCTTTTGTAACACAGGATTATCGTTCGATTTGACAAACGGGCCGAGCGGACTTTTTGCTGTTGCATAGCCGACAGCATAATTCTTTCCTTTATAATAGTTGGCCGAATACATCATATAGTAGGTATCGCCTTTTTTCATCGTATAAGGACCTTCCGTCCAACGGCGGTTGATCTCACCGGAAGTAACGGAGCGGCTTTCCCATTCGGATTGCGTGTCGTCCAGTTTTACTGGCGGACGGAGCAGCAGGACCGGTTCACCGATCACTTCTGTCAAATCCGGCTTTACCTCGATGCCATATATCCAGCTTTCCTCTATCTCGTCGAACTTCCCTTCTTTTTTAGCCTTTTCGGCAATTTCGCTTTCCACCGGATGTTTGTAGCAACAACGGGAATAATATAGGTAGGTCCGTCCATCCTCGTCGTCGATCAGGTTCCCGTCGATAACCGGATAGCCCGGATCGAACAAAGGTTTGTCGGATAATTCCTTGAAAGGTCCTGTCGGCTTGTCGGCAACAGCCACTCCGATACGGAAATTTTCCAATTCGTTAGTCGGATTTTCTTTCCAGTCGGCACTGTACAGCATATAGAACTTGCCACCCCGTTCGTACACCTCCGGCGCCCAGAAGTTGGCGACTCCCCATGATCCCGGAATGTTGCCCCGGAATACCTGTCCTTCGGCTTTCCAGTTTACCATGTCGGGGGAGGAATACACACTGAAGCCGTCGACAGCACCTCCGCCTGTTCCATACATGTAGTATATGCCGTCCGAAGCCAGCAGTACATAAGGATCACCAAACTTTACGGGAAGGGGATTGGTATGCACGATACTCTTTTCCTGTTGTTCCTTCTGCACTTTGTGTACGCAGGAAGAAAAAGCTAATACAGCTGAAAGCAGTATTACAAATTGTTTCATTTGTCTCATAGAATGTCTGTAAAATTAAAAACACATAATAAAGTGGTGACAAATATACAAAATTGAAATTATTTCCTTTCCTTTGATGTCCGATTTAAGCAGAAAAAAGAGTATGGTTAGAAATATATTGATAGCATTTTGTGTGATCCTGTTCGTCTCGTGCAGCAAGGACACGGAATCCAAGTTGTTCGGTAAATGGCAATTACAGAAGGTAGAAGCAAGCGGTAACGTGCAGAATGTCGATACGGTTTATTTTAATTTTGAACATTCTTTGTTTATGTACCAGGTGTACGTTACGGAAATCGACTCTTTCCGCCATCAATATGGCTACAACACGTTGGAAGGTGAAAAAACATTGCTGCTGGAATTGGAGAACAATCCGGGGCCGATCAGTAAATTCCTGCCCTATACCGATTGGAATTCTTCCAAACAAACCTATACAATCGATAAACTGGAATCCAAGCAACTGATCTTAAGCCGCGAGGGGAAAACATATACGTTCCGGAAGTTCTAAAGATTAAATAAGAAATGCGAGCCGACTTTGAAAGTTGCTCGTGAGATCAGCCGAAAATTGAATATCGATGCTGATATCGTCTTAGGTGTATAAAATTAAAGAAAGAAGAAAAGAGCCGAGACTGGTAATTTTTACCGATCTCGGCTCTTTTTTTGTTTAAACAGACAGTTCCCCGGGACGTTCGGAATCGTCAGCCCCGTTGCCGTTTGACCCTGATCTTTTCTTCCGCTGGTTGTTGGCGGTGGTTGTTTCGGTGATCAGCTGGTTCAGGTTGTTGACAAATGCCGTTGCCGCTTCCGAAGGTACGGCAACGCTGTAGGATTGTGCCAGCATGACCAGATCTTCATAATATCCGTCGATCCGCTCGCGCAGAACCGCACCGCTTTCCTTCTTGTTGGCTGCCCGGTTCTGTGTCCGTTGGCTCGTCAGGCTGATATAGGCGTTGTTCTCCTTTTCGAGTTCGTCCAAATAAGCCGCCAGTCCGAGCGTCTCCACATAGGAGATGTTTTCGTCCTTTCTCAAATCGATCAAAAGCCCTTGTATCTTGGCACTTTCCTGTGCTACCGGGAGACGGGCGATACCGATATAAGGCTTGATGACCTTGTATAAATATTTTCCTGCATCTCTTTCAGCCTCAAGTGGCAATGTCCCGGCACGGGAGATACGTGTCGTGATGTAAACAACTAAATTATCCCGATTCTTTTCGTGTAATTCGGCTTTTTCCGTTTCCTGCGAGATACGGCTTTCATCCACAACGTCTGCCAGGGCAAGCACGTCCTTTTCCATTGCATTGACAAACTCTTTTGACAGACCGATGTCCGGAGCTCCTGATGCTTGCACTTCTTCGTCCAAAGAGAGTTCACCCGGACGATCTTCCTCGCCGCCCGATGGGGGAGGGAGCAAAGCGAGTACGGAGTTCATATAGGCCAGGTACTCGGCGTTATTGAGTGTGTAAAGCATGATTACTTTGATTTTCGTGTATGTTCCCATAGGCATTCGAATTAAATGTTTAAATTGTCCTGCAAGGTAGACAATAATTATTGATTTAGCATTGCTTTCTGCTTTTATTGTCCGGAAAAGTCTTCAAGAAACCTTGAAATGCCGTTCCAACGGTGAAAAATATCTTCAAGAAATCTTAAAGCCGTTTTTGAATGGAGAAAAGTCGTTTCAAGATTTCTCAAAACGGCTTTTCAAAGGTGCAAACCCATTACAAGATTCCTTGAGACCGCCCTGCACAGTGAGAAACGGCTTCAGGATTTCTTGAAATGGGTTTGCAGGGGTGCGACGGGGATTCGAGATTTCTTGAAGAGGGGAAACGGCCCGGTAAAAAATCATAGGGAATTATTTGCTTAATCATTCAAAAACACGATCTTTGTGGACGTATTGAAAATAAAGTAGAAGCGTTTCGATATTATCTTGTACTGAAATCTGGACAATTTCAACTACGCAAGATAATAGATCAAATGGCTCCTGCGCTTGTGTTTGTTATATACCTGTCTGGTAACGGATAGTTTATATACCATCATAAAGCGTGGGATCATTGTTCTATTATTGCGTAGTGGGCAGTCCAGAGCCTCAGTACAGTGATAGACGATGGTTCCCACGCTTTTTTTATTTATTATTTTCTATAGGGAGCATAGAAAAAATACTTTTGATATGAATAGTTTAAAATTTGAATGTTATTTATTGCTGAGTGTATTAATTTTGAGTCTATTTGGGTGTGATAAAGAAGAGACAGTACAAGGATATTACATTAAAAATTTAAAAGGACTTGATTTAGAGAAAATTCAAGTCTATGAATTTTCGTTAGATTCAGCTTTATTATTTGGATTTCGAGATCAGAAAATTTGGATTGGGCTATTTGACAATCATACTAAGAAGCAACTACATGAGTGGGAAAGTTTAAACGTATATAAAGAGAAAGAATATAAAATTGATTATGGGAGAACTATTACATGGAATATAGAAGGTATTGACTGTTTATTAAAGACTGATTTAGGTTATGTTTGTTATTCACGAGGAATTAGTTATGGTGAAGACCCGTATGGAGGTGGTTATCCTACTCTTGGACCGGATCTTTTCTTTTTTAAACATGATGAGAATATTATTTATGTAAATCAGCCAGAAAAATTTATTACTGCAAATGTATGCGGTCTGCTTGCATGGTATAATGGAAGCATAGTTTCTGGATCTTCTAATGTTAATGAAAGTATTGTATATTCTATGGAAGGAGAAAAAATAACAAACTTAAAGTATTCACCTAATAGGATAAACGATATCCCTGTTTCTTACACAGAAGGAATAAGAATTAATAGAGGATATGTTGTTGATAGATATGATTACCAAACCGGAAAATCAATTTGGGAAACCTCTTTAGAAAAAGTTCAAACTGATGCATTAATGACTGTTGATACAATAAAAAGAACAGAAGAAATCTGGGAATTTACTTGTGATATAACAAACAAAGACGGTAGTAAAGAACAAATTAAGTTTACCCTTAATATTAAAAATGGAATGCTGACTTATATTTAATGACAAAGAGGGGCAAATCGGATAAACTGGACGCAGATGAAACGCATATTTATTTTATTGATAATATTTGCCTTCATCTGTGCTCGTCTGTATCATCTGCATCCCCTAATACTTACTTTTAACACCCTCGTGTGTCAACTCCGCCACCTCCGCTCGTGCCTCCCGGATCAAATCTCCCGGAGCGATCCGGATCTGCAAACCCCGTTGTCCGGCACTGACATAAATGTGATCGAACTGTCCGGCGGTGTGGTGGATATAGGTCGGAAAATGCTTTTTCATGCCGATGGGGGAGCAGCCGCCACGGATGTAGCCGGTGAGGGGGAGGAGTTCTTTGACCGGGATCATTTCACAGCTTTTGTTGCCGGAGACTTTAGCGGCCTTTTTCAAATCAACCTCGTCGGCGCCGGGAATGACACAGACGAAGTAGCCGCTTTTGTCGCCGTGGAGGACAAGCGTCTTGAATACCTGCGCGACATTCTCGCCTAACTGGTCGGCGACGTGCGTCGCGCTCAGATCGTTTTCATCTACTTCATAAGGAACCAGCTGGTAAGCCACTTTGGCTTTGTCCAGCAGGCGTGCTACGTTTGTTTTGTTAATTTTCATCGCTATTAAGAAACTGTTTCTTCTATTCCTTTCATAGAAAGCTGAACCCGTTTGCGAACGAGGTCGACGCTTAACACTTTTACTTTCACATGTTGATGGATCGAGACGACTTGTGTCGGATCACTGATAAAACGGTCTGCCAATTCGGAAATATGAACCAGCCCATTCTCCTTGATGCCGACATCGACAAAACAGCCGAAATTCGTTATATTAGTGACGATGCCCGGCAGCACTTGCCCTTCTTTCAGGTCTTCGATCGTCTTCACCGTTGGATCGAAAGAAAATACTTGGATGGTCTGGCGAGGATCGCGTCCCGGCTTATCCAGTTCTTCCATAATATCCAACAAAGTCGGCATTCCGACTTTGTCCGTGACGTATTTCTTCAAGTCGAGCTTTTTCTTCAGTTCTTTATTGCTGATCAGTTCGGTGACAGTACATTTCAAGTCCTTTGCCATCAGTTCGACGATCGGATAACTTTCCGGATGGACGGCCGAGTTGTCCAATGGGTTCTTACCATCTTGGATACGAAGGAAACCAGCACTTTGTTCAAAAGCCTTTTCTCCCATGCGGGGTACTTTCAGGAGTTCGCGACGAGACTGGAAAGGTCCGTGTTCGGTTCGGTAGTCGACGATGTTCTGTGCTAACGTCGGGCCCAATCCGGAAATATAGGTCAATAGGTGCTTGCTTGCCGTATTGACATTCACGCCGACTAAGTTTACACAGCTTTCCACCGTCTGGTCGAGGCTCTTTTTCAGGGCACCCTGCTCGACATCATGCTGGTATTGCCCGACACCGATGCTTTTCGGATCAATCTTGACCAACTCGGCAAGCGGGTCCATCAAGCGACGGCCGATACTGACGGCACCACGGACCGTCACGTCATATTCGGGAAACTCGTCGCGGGCTATCTTGGATGCGGAATAGATGGATGCTCCGTTCTCGCTGACCACGAACACTTGTACTTTGCGATCATAGCGGATATTGGTAATGAACTGTTCCGTCTCGCGGCTTGCTGTCCCGTTCCCGATAGCGATGGCGTCAATGGCGTATGTGGCTACCAGTTGTGCCACTTTGGCAGCCGCTTTGCTTTTTTCGTTCTGGGGCGGGTGAGGATAGATCGCTTCATTATGTAACAATGCCCCCTGCGCGTCGAGGCAAACCAGTTTACAACCAGTACGATAACCGGGATCGACACCCAACACACGTTTTTGTCCCAATGGCGGAGCCAACAACAACTGGCGCAGGTTTTCGGTAAATACACGGATCGCTTCTTCGTCGGCTTTTGCCTTGCTCAAATTAGCAAATTCGGTTTCGATGGAAGGTTTCAGCAGGCGCTTGAAAGAATCGTCTACAGCTATCGATACTTGGTCGGATGTTTCGCCCCGTCCCTTCACGAAACGGCGTTTCAACCGGTCCAGGCAGCCCGTCGTGTCGGGAGAAATGCTTACACGCAGGATACCTTCCGTTTCACCTCGGCGCAGGGCCAACAGACGATGTGAACTTATACGGTTCAGAGTCTCACTGAATTCGAAATAATCGAGGTATTTAGCACCCTCTTCCTCTTTTCCTTTGATGACTTTGGACGTGATGACTGCCGTGTGTGAGAAAGAATTCCGGACGGCATTGCGGGCCTCTTCGTTCTCATTCACCCATTCAGCGATGATGTCGCGTGCCCCTTGCAACGCTTCTTCAGCGTTCTTCACTTCCCCTTTGATAAAGGCTGCCACGCGGGCTGGCAAGTCTCTTTCGTTTTGCATCATCACGATTCTGGCAAGAGGTTCGAGTCCTTTCTTACGGGCAATTTCCGCTTTGGTGATCCGTTTGGGCTTGTAAGGCAGATAAAGGTCTTCTATTTCGGTACTATCCCACGAATCCTCGATCCTCTTTTTCAGTTCGGGAGTCAGTTTGCCTTGTTCTTCTATGGAGGATAAGATACTTTCTTTTCTCTTCTTCAGTTCGGTCAACTTGTCCAACTGATCTTTGATATTGCCGATCTGAACTTCATCCAGTCCTCCGGTCACCTCTTTGCGGTACCGGCTGATGAAGGGGATTGTCGCTCCTTCTCCCAATAGACCGATGGTTCGTTCCACCTGTCCGACAGGAATGTTCAGGATACGGGAAATCAGCGCATGAAATGATGTTACCATATGGGTTGTTTCTTTATATTTGAATCGCAAAGATAATTGTTTGGTATTTATTTTGCTCCAGCCGGCGAGTTCTTTATCTAAACATTTGCAATTCACGTTTAAATTCAAGAATTTTGTCAACCTAAATTCGACCGCTTTGTCAAGTTGGATATGTTCAAACAGGGAACAGGTCTCGGACTTTCCATCTGCAAGACAATCATTTCTATCTTGAAAGGGGAAATAGGAGTGGAATCGAAGGAAGGCAAAGGGTCTACTTTTTGGTTTACTATCCCTTGCTCACCGGTAAAAGTCTCTTAATGGCTGGTTTGATCCAAACGAACTGTCTTATCTGCAAACAAATGCAGTTCTCCGGGATTATGGGAAGTGAAGAGAATCGTCTGCCCGTTCTCTGTTTGCCGTTCACGGATACGCTTGATAATACGGCGGCTTAAAGCCTCGTCTAAACCTTTAAAAGGTTCGTCCATGAGCAGGAGTGGAGAAGGGTAAGTCAAGGCACGTGCTATCGCTGCTCGTTGTTGCTGCCCGAAACTCAGTTCATTCGGAAAACGGTTCTCAAAGCCGTCCAACTCCATCTTTTGCAATATTGAAATCGCCTGTTCGAAAGCAATTTCTTTTTTCAGATAGGCAGCCAAGGGTAAGGCGATATTTTCGGCAATTGTCAACTGGCTGAGTAATTCGGGTTCCTGGAATACATAAGCTATTCCGGTTTTAAAATCTGTTTCGATTTCCCCTTGTGCGGGTTTTAAAATGTTTCCTATCAGGTTCAACAAGGTCGTTTTGCCGGTTCCCGACGGAGCTGTTATGCCATATATGAATCCTTTTTCGAAAGTATAGCTGAAGTGGGACAGGACCGTATCCGAACCATACCGATATGAAATATCACGAATCCGTATATCGCAATTTCCTTTTGGCACAGGTTGTTTACTGCAATGCTTGTTGTAATGTATAGGGAATCGTTGCTTCGCCAACCAGCTGATTCCTCTATCAAAAAGATAACTGATCAAAATTGCTATAATCGTCCATGCGATCAATTCGGGAACGGCTATAAAAACTTGTGCCTGTTTCATTTCCCCGCCTATACCGGGCGAACATTGCGCCAGTACCTCTCCCATAATGATAGCACGCCAACCAAAGCCCGAAGCAGATGCAAGACCGCTGTATAAGAATGGCTTCAGTTGCGGATAGACCACCTGTGCCAGCTTGTTCCAGCGTCCGATCCTAAATTGACGAGCCATTATCGAAAACTCTTTCCTCTGTCCTCGTATTCCTTTCGTCAGGTTTTCCGTAAGGAGTGGGAACATGGTCAGAAAAGCGATTATCAAAGGAATACTTTCCGCATTCAGGAAAATCAAAGCCAAGAGTATAAATGAAATGACCGGAATGGAACGCATGATGGCCAGTAACGGACGAAATAGTTCATAAATCCACTCGCATTTGTAGAACAAGAGAGAAACTCCCATAGCCGCCATTAACGATATAGACATCCCGATGGTTCCACGCAACACTGTCGCCATGACTGATTGATAGAACGAACCGGATGCGAAAAGTGCAACGAGCGTGCTAAATAGGTGAGGTATGGACGGAACCAATTCCGGCAAACGGACCAGCATGGTCAATAGTTGCCAGGCCAATATGAGGATTGTAATCGACAGGATCGTAAAGATGCTTTTCTTCATTTTCCGGATTATTTATAGAATTGCTCATCGGGCATTTTGCCTCCCAATGCTTTAGGTTCATATTGCTCAATCAGTTGCAGGAAGTGAAGTATATTTTCTTGGGCTTCGGAGACTGTTTTATAGTCAATCTTACAACGTTCGATACTTTCGGGCGTCAACATGCCAAATGTAAAAATGTTTTCCTTTTCCAATATACAAATAGCCTGTTCCGGCTGCTCTACGGCAAAACGGCAAGAAGCATTTAAAAGACTGTCTATCGTTTCTTTACTTTTTTTCAAGGTAGGCACATAGAGTATGGCTGTCTGGGCAAATCCTAAAGAGGCTGAATCAGGCTTGTTTAGGTCCTGTCTCTTATACACATCTCCGAGCCCACGAGACAGGCAGAAATCTCGT
>ERZ1027099.905-NODE-905-length-12441-cov-6.250606_pt1 | contig 12441 bp, 9 predicted proteins | sample MGYA00519408_ERZ1027099 | MGnify/ENA primary metagenome ERZ1027099 (study PRJEB26926, sample SAMN06164646) | human gut metagenome | biome: ENVO:00009003; feature: ENVO:2100002; material: ENVO:00002003 | host: Homo sapiens | place: USA | collected 2012 ...
AACTGTCTTAAATGCATTATTTACGAGGATTGCTATAGTTTTACCCTTTGAACTCTATAGCAATTTCAGAGAATAATATCACTAAGGCACTCCATTAATATAAATCAGATTGTCTTCAGTATTTTGGAAATTGCTATAACATCATAATATTCAGCCCACTGCTGAAGAATTACATATTTTTCATCTCTGTTGGAGAATGATTTCTCCTTCTCTCAGCCTCCCTGCCTCCAGAATCTGACAGAATACAAACCAGGGTTCCATGGGCGTGCATACCTTTTCTCCCTTATAAGCATCTGATGCAGGACCGCCCGCACCGATCCTGACTGCTTCCAGAAGTACATCTCCACAACGAAATCTGTTCCCCTCCGCAATACTGTTCCAGTCAATCCCTTCCACAAGGAGATTTTCTCCAAATCTGCCATATCTGAATTCTTCTTCGGACTGTTCGAAATATTCTTTTACCTTCTCATAAGGAAGAAGACTGACCTGCTTTCTTCCGCCCATTCCATAATGCACATCTCCCACAAGTCCCTGCAGATCAGCTTCGCATTCATGAATGTTCTGCGAGCAGGTCTTGCGTTCCTTACTGATGCATACACATAATATCTTCGCCATTTTCTGTCTCATCCTTCCTGATGTGTTACTGTTCACTCCGTTCACAGCAACACGCTTCGCGATGCAAAAAATATGAACCTCCTTGCGCAAAGCCCAAGGAGTATCGTTTGCTTTGCAAACTCAATTTATGCTAATCGCATAAATTCGCGCGGTATGTCTCGGGTTTTCTGTGACCTTCGCTCACAAAAAACACCTCGCGGGATATTACCAGTGAACAGTAACCCTGATATCTCTTTATAAAACCATGTACTGCTGTTTTTTCTGTTTTCTCAGATTGCCCAGAATGCAATATTCACATTCTTTCCTGCATTCTGCAGATGCTCCACAAGTTCTTCTGCTGCCTGTTCTTTCCTTTTTTCTGTGATTCCCAGTTCCACGTTACTCTTATTGACAGCACCACCAAAGTAGAAATTAATATCCGTTGCCTGCTCAAACAGCATCACACCAAGCAATGCTGCCGCATCCTTTTTTCGTTTCAGCCTGTTAAAGGACAGCCTGTCCTCCATCCATTCTTCACAATATTCAAGTAAATGCTCAATCGTAAGAAATCCCTCTGTCACCAGCTCTGTACCTTCCAGCTTATAATAGGCAGGAACGTCTCCGCTGGCAGTTTCACTAAGAGAGATCAGCTCTTTATCCAGATATCTGGCAGCACACTGTGCAGTAGTTCCGCCGCAGATTACATGATATCCCTCTGAATCGAAAAAGGACTTCAGATATCGCTCATCATGCTCCTCCTTACTTGGCGGGCCGATCATAAGGTTTACCACCTGTTTATGCCGCATCCGCAGGACAATGGCTGTAATATCATCATCCGTTTCATTCAGATTCAGATCCAGGCTGGCCTCTGCCAGATAGCCTGCCATCTCCTGTGCGCTCATCCCTTTATGGTACTTTGCCCTGCAGAAAGCCATTACATCATCTCTTCCCCAGCCGCCGTTGGTAGTTTTTCCCATTCCTGCATTGGTGACACCGTCGGACATAATGATCAGCATATCCTCATCTTTCAGTTCAAAACAGCTTTTATGGATTTCCTTCTCTTCGATCATACTTGTCTCTACCGAATAATCAAAGAGCTTGCCATCCCGGATCAGAATTGCATCCGGATTATCAAACTGATAAAGACTTACCTGTTTCCCCTGAAAATTCAGCACTGTAAAGGTGGCATATGCCAGATTTCTCACACTGCATACAGGAAGCGTTTTCGCCACTGCACGCACTGCCTCATCCAGTTCCACCTGATTAATGATCATAGTACTGAGCATGGTTGCAGTCAGCGTGGAAAGGATATTCGCCTTTACTCCGCTCCCAAGTCCGTCAGAAAGCACCAGAACATGGTCTTTATCATTTTCTTCAATCTTATAGCAGTCCCCACAGAGGAATTCTTTCTTTTTATTCAGGCTCACATGACCAAAATCCATGCATAAGCCGTCAAATTCCACATTCAGTCCATGATGCTTATTTCTTTTCATTCTCTTCTTCACTCTCCAGAAGTATGGTATTTTTCAGTTTTTCTACTGCCACTTTGGTGTCCGCAGCAGTTTCTCCAAGAAGTCCGGCGATCTGCTGCACGATCTTCAACTGTTCTTCTACCAGCTTATCTGCCATACGCGCAGCTTCAATCTGGGCATTATGAATCTGATCTTTATGCTTCCGCTCCTTTGTAATATCCTTCATAATGCAGAGAATCATTTTATTTTCTTTATCATTCGTCATTACGCGATCCAGATAACATTTCTGATCCTCCAGATAAATCTCATCCTGCATCAGATTCCGTTCAAAAGCCAGTATACTCGCCAGACTGTAATCATCCATGATCTCCGATACCGGTTTCCCGATCAGACGCCGCCTTTTCGGCATATTGAACAATTTGGACGCCGCCTCATTCATCTGAATGATCTTCAGATTATAATCCACAGTTACCAGAAGTCCGGGCATGGCATTAAAGACTTTATTGGAGTAACTTTCCTGTTTTGCCCGCATATATGGAATGCACATGGCAACCTCAGCTTTATTCTGGATAATGGCAATTGCCTTTTCCCTGCATGTGTTGTACCCGCAGGCACCGCAGTTTAATTCATCCTTTGGAGAAAATTTTCCCATTTCCGCCAGAGCATCCCTGATTTCTTCCTCTGAGACCTCTTCCTGTTCCTGTGCAGAACAGTAACCGAAATTCTTTCTCAGTTCAAATCCCGGAAGTTCATAGTCTCCCTGCTCTCTGTGAAAATCTTTTCCAAAGGCTGCATTCTTCACTGCCAGAACATCTGCCAGATAATGTCCCTTCTTCATCTGGAAAGAAGGACCTGCCACACAGCCGCCGCTGCATGCATACATCTCAAGAAAGCAATTTTCAAAATCCTCCGGATGAAGTTCTTCCAGAACCTCCCTGCACTGCTCCATCCCACTTACAGAAAGCCTGCGGATTCCCTTTACAGCCCCAAGCAGGTCTGTTAAACCATCCGCAATGGCGATTTCTCTGGAACGGTAGGCAATCTGCTCAGGTTCTTTCTCAGTTATGGAAATCCCTTCTTTTTTCATCCATTGCACCAGCTCTTCCAATGTGATCACATAATCCACTTCATTTCCTGAGTCTCTCAACTCTGACATAGCTGAAATACAGGGACTTACATAGACAATCTCTGACTTCGGATATTTTTTTTTCAGATAACTGGCATGAAACTGCATCATAGAGGCAGACTGTACCAGATTTCCCAGAAGATGCGGATAGTGTTTCTTGACAAGCTGTACGATTACAGGGCAGGCAGAAGAGATCATTATTCCCGGCTCTTTCTGTTCCGCAAAAAGTGCTCTGTACTGCGAAATCATCAGGCTTGCACCTTCTGCTGCATCCGCTGCATCTGCAAATCCCAGCTTCTTCATCGCTTCCCTTATTCCATTGATACCGGTTACCCCAAAACGTGCCAGATATGCCGGATGAAGAGAGGCTATAACCTGCGTCTTATTCTCCATTGCATTGCAGATTGCAGGAATCATATTCTGCTCTTCCTTGGCATCCTGCGGGCAGACAAGGATACACTTCTCACAGTAAATACACTGACTTTCTATGATCCTGGCCTGATGATCATGAACACGTATCGCCTTGACCGGGCAGTTCCGGACACATTTGTAACAATTTTTGCAACTGACTTTTTTAAACTGAAGGATTGACTGAAATCTCTGCATGCCTCGTACTCCTTATTATGTAACACTATATTTTTCACAAAGAATTATCTGTAACCGTTCCGTACTTTCACAGAATGATGTACTGCCGAATGATTATTTTTGCCTTTCCATAAAGGAATATGGAGCTGCCGCAAGGACAGCAGATCCATGTGCGACAGCCCCATATAATATTTACGATATCAGATCCGGAACTTTGTCTCCGATATTGTTTTATGCTTTCTCAATCTTAATTGCGCATACCTTATATTCAGGAATTCTTGCGTATTTGTCAAGTGCGGCGTTGGTCAGCCAGTTTGCATTTCCATCCGGGAAGTGGAATGGCATCCAGCTCTCACCCGGTGAGGTCTTTGTACCTACACGAGCGGTAGATTCAATGGATCCTCGTCTGGAAGAAACTCTGACTTTATCACCGTTTTTGATACCCAGCTTATCGGCATCTACGATGTTCATTTCGATAAATGACTTACCTTCGATCTCCATAAGCTCAGGTGTCTTTCCTGTCATGGCTCTTGTTGTGTAATGATACAGAATACGTCCTGTCATAAGGATGATTGGATATTCCTCATCCGGAAGCTCTGCTGACGGTACATATTTTGCAGGATAGAACCAGCCAAGACCGCGGGAGAATTTACCAACATGCATGATTGGTGTTCCCGGATGATCCTTGGAGGTACATGGCCACTGAAGTCCCTGTCCATGAACTTCTTCACTGTCAAGACGTTCATGGCTGATACCTGCGAAGCTCGGTGTCAGGGATGCGATCTCATCCATGATCTGAGCAGAAGTCAGATGTGGCTGCGGATATCCCATGCGGTTCATCAGATCGATAATAATATCTGTATCCAGTCTCATCTCTCCAGGTACTGTGACAGCCTTGCGGACTCTCTGTACGCGGCGCTCTGTATTGGTAAATGTACCCTCTTTCTCCGCATAGCTTACACCAGGAAGGATAACATCTGCATACTGAGCTGTCTCTGTCATGAAAAGTTCCTGAAGCACAAAGAAATCAAGACTCTTTAATGCTTTGATAATGTGTGTGGTATCCGGATCAGTAACTACCGGGTCCTCACCATAGATATACAGACCTTTGATCTCGCCTGTGATTGCTTTCGGGAATACATCAGTTGCATGAGTTCCTATATTCGGATCAAGTTTTACACCCCATGCTTTCTCGAATTTCTCACGAACTGCAGGATCAGTAACCTTCTGATATCCTGGATATACATTCGGCTGAGCGCCCATATCGCAGGCACCCTGTACGTTATTCTGTCCACGAAGCGGGTTAACACCACAGCCTTCACGTCCAAGCTTGCCAACCATCATTGCCATATTGGACATGGACATAACACCCTCTGTACCTGTGGAATGTTCGGTTACACCAAGGCAGTAGATGATCGGAGCGCGGTCTGCTTTTGCATACATGATTGCTGCTTTTCTCAGATCGTCTGCGTCAATGTGGCAGATTTCAGCTACCTTCTCAGGTGTGTAATCTTTTACGATTTCCTTTAATTCTTCAAAACCTTCGGTACGCTCTGCAATGAACTTGTCATCCTGAAGACCTTCAGAAAGGATCACATTCATGATGCCGTTTGCAAAAGCAACATTTGTACCAGGTTTCAGTTTCAGATGGATATCTGCTTTCTTAGCCAGACCGATATCACGAGGATCAACTACGATCAGCTTACAGCCTCTCTTGATAGCCTGACGGATCTGCATGCCGACTACAGGATGTGCTTCCTCAGGGTTGGAACCAACCAGCATGATCAGATCTGCATTCTTTGTGATATCCTCAATTGGGTTTGTCATGGCACCTGAGCCAAGAGTCATCGCAAGACCTGATACAGATGCAGAATGACATACACGTGCACAGTTGTCTGTATTGTTGGTGCCGAAGCAGCAGCGAACCATCTTCTGTACCATGTAAATATCTTCATTAGGTGATCTGGAGCATGCAAAACCTGCAAGGGAATCAGAGCCGTACTGTTTCCTGATCTCCATAAATTTGGAAGCAACAAGATCCAGGGCCTCATCCCATGTTGCACGTTCGAATTCACCTGTCTCTTTATTCTTGATCAGCGGATATTTAATACGCTCCGGTGACTGTACGAAATCGAAACATCCGCTGCGGCCCTTAACACAGAGCAGCCCTTTGTTGGACGGTCCGTTTACAGCTTCTGTATCTACGATCTTTCCGTCTTTTACAAGGAGATAATACTGGCAGCCTGTTGCACAGTGCGGACAGGTAGTCAGAACCTTCTTGTCAATCTGGTACGGACGGTATTTCTTTCTGCGCTTCATGGTCAGTGCACCTGTCGGACAGGCCTGTACACAGTTACCGCAGGATTCACAGATACCTTCGTTCCATTTATGTTTGTAATGTGCACCGATCACTGACTGGAAACCACGATCCATAGTGTCGATGGCACCTCTTCCCACAATCTCCTTACATGTATTCACGCAGCGATGACAGAGAATACACAGGCTTGGATCATAGGTAAAGAATTTATTGGTATCATCTATCGGCATATCCTTCATTTCACCGGGATAGCTTGTCTCAGTCACACCATATTCAAAACAGTAGTCCTGTAATTTACAGTCACCGTTTGCTTCACAGGAGAAGCAGTGTACACGATGATCAGAAAGAAGGAGGTCAAGGGTATCTTTACGATATGCAACTACCTTCTCTGACATTGTCTGTACTTCATCACCCTCTGAGCAGCGAAGTGTACATGCCGTATCAAATTTGGTTCTTCCATTGTTTGTTACTTCTACCACGCACAAACGACAGGAACCATCCGGCAATACATCTTCCAGATAGCAGAGTGTAGGAATCTCCACTCCGATCTGTCTGGCAGCCTGCAGAATGGTCGTACCTTTTTCCACTTCTGCAGGAATTCCATCTATTGTCAAATGAATCATCTTTTCACCCTCCTTAATTCACAGAAATTGCGCCGAATACACAATTTTCCAGACATGTTCCGCACTTAATACACTTGGAGGTATCAATGCTGTGAGGCTCTTTCTTATTTCCTGTGATCGCACCAACCGGACAGTTTCTCGCACACTTGGTACATCCTTTACATTTCTCAGGATCGATCACATAAGAACGCATTGCCTTACATACATGAGCCGCGCACTTTTTATCAACAATATGCTCTACATATTCATCTCTGAAGTTTCTTAATGTGGAAAGTACAGGAAGCGGTGCACTCTTTCCAAGTCCGCAGAGTGAACGGTCCTTGATGAAGTTTCCAAGATGCTCCAGTTTATCCAGATCCTCTACTTCACCCTTTCCGTCTACGATCCTCTCAAGGATTTCAAGCATACGCTTAGTGCCAATACGGCAGGGACCACATTTACCGCAGGATTCTCTCTGAGTGAAGCCCATAAAGAAACGTGCAACCTCTACCATACAGGTATGTTCATCCATAACTACCAGACCACCGGAACCAACGATCGCACCGTATTTCTTAACAGAGTCGAAATCAAGAGGTACATCCAAATGTTCTTCTGTCAGACATCCACCGGATGGTCCACCGATCTGAACAGCCTTAAACGCAGCACCGGATTTCAGTCCTCCGCCGATATCAAAAATGATTTCTCTTAAGGTTGTTCCCATCGGGACCTCGATCAGACCTGTATTCTCAATAGAACCTGTCAGTGAGAAGGTCTTTGTTCCAGGTGATCCCTCTGTACCGATACTTCTGTACCAGTCTGCACCTTTGAGAATGATCTCCGGAATATTTGCATAAGTTTCTACGTTATTCAGAACAGTAGGTTTCGCCCATAATCCCTGTTCAACTGTACGGGGCGGTTTTACACGGGGCATACCTCTGTTTCCTTCGATAGATGCAGTCAGGGCAGAACCTTCACCACATACGAAAGCACCTGCACCACGGTTGATATGCATATGGAAGGAGAATCCTGTTCCAAGGATGTCATCACCTAACAGTCCCACTTCTTCCAGAACTGCGATAGCGTGTTTCAGTCGTGCTACAGACTGAGGATACTCCGCACGTACATAAATATAACCATGCTGTGCTCTTACTGCGTAAGCTGCAAGCATCATACCCTCGATCAGACGGTAAGGATCACCTTCCATTACAGAACCATCCATAAATGCTCCCGGGTCACCCTCATCACCGTTACAAACCACATAATGAACAGGATCAGCCTGGCGTGCTACCTGAATCCATTTCTTACCTGCCGGGAAGCCGCCGCCACCACGTCCGCGGATACCGGATTTATCAACCTGATCAATAACCAGATCCGGATCCATCTCAAACATTGCTTTCTCCAGAGCCTGGAAACCGCCGCTTGCTATGTACTCATTCAGAGATTCTGCATCAAACTTACCACAGTTCTTCAAAACAATACGGGTCTGTTTCGCGATAAACGGAATATCTTCCGGTCCGCGGCTTACTTTACCGCCTTTCTGATAAAGCAGTCTCTCGATAGTCTCATTACCCTGAACACTCTTCTCAAAAATCTCCTGGCAGTCTTCGATCTGAACCTTCGTATACTGGATCACATCGTCGCCTTTCTGGATACGAACAAGTGGTCCAAGCTCACAGACACCCTGACATCCTGTTTTCTTTACACCTACATGTGCATCTTTGTCATGAGGTCCAAACTCAATGGTAACTCCCGGAGCATCTTTGGCAATCTCCATGAATTTCTCATAGATTTTCTGAGAACCGGTGGCCACACATCCGGTACCTGAACAGACAAGAATACGACAGTCATAAGAATTAAGTTCTTTCACAGCTTCTTCTCTGATCTGCTCCAATACTTCCTTATTCTGGATCATCCCTGTTCGCCCCCTCTCAGTTTATCAATCAGCTCATCTGCCTTCTCCGGAGTCATTCTCGGATATACCTCTTCATTGACCATCATAGTCGGTGCAAGTCCGCAGGCACCAAGACAGGAAACTGTTTCCACAGTAAACATCATATCGTCTGTCGTCTTCTTTGTCTTTGACAGCCCCAGTTTCTTATAAAGTTCCTCCAGAACCGGTATTGATTTTCTTACATGACAGGCTGTTCCGTCACAGACCTTAATCACATATTTACCTTTCGCATCAAATGAGAAATTCTCATAAAATGTGGCAACACTGAACGCTTTCGCTTCTGTTACGCCGATCTGCTCCGCAACATATGTAAGCAATTCTTCCGGGAGATATCTGTACACCCCCTGGATATCCTGCATGATCGGAATCAGTGATGCCGGCTTTTTACCATAGAAAGCAATGATCTCATCCGCTTTCTGATAAAATGACTGATCTAGCATTTCGCACCCTCCTTATACCTGTTTTTTCTCTTTTTATTGCACTCTTTACATATTGTAACGTTAATTATATGCCTTTTTCGTCATTTTCACAAGCGCATTTATAGAAATTTTCTAATTTTTTATCATTTTCCTCTATAGATGTTTGTTTTGTTTGTCTAATTTTTATCAGCTTTGTTCAATACTAAACCATCTCAGATGTAAACCAAACTAAACTGAATCAAACTGAATAATTGTTACTGTTTACGCACCACTATCCCGAGACATACAAGCCAAAATTCCATTGCAGCAGACAATTTGGATGGCTACGTTACTGAGAACGGAGTAAACAGTAATGTACGTGGTGTGTGTACAATGTCAGGAATATTATGATTGTGCTATGATTCTGCCTGTGCTACACTGTCCATATGATATCAGTGACAAAAGATAAGTGTTCCGTTCTCACTGAAAATATCCGGATAAAGGAGGAGGTAAGTATGTTTTCTTTGAAAGAAAAAGAAGTGAATACAGGACGTCAGAGGGAACTTGATCTGGTAAAGGGTTTCCTGTTGATCATGATAGTATTTATACATTCATTTCAGACAATAGGTGGTGTCGCAGCAGCCGAATCAAATGTACATAAGATTCTGTTTGCGCTCTTCATGCCGACAGGTGCCTGCCTGTATCTGTTTACCATGGGATTCGGAAGTGCTTTCACACGCCATTCCCAGCCCAAAGATATGGTTAAAAACGGCATAAAGCTGTTATTCTATCAGGGATTAAGCAATTTATGCTATGCAGCTGTAATGACAATCAGTTTTAATATAAGAAATTCCATTACAGTTGAAGCTGCAGGCAGCAGAGAATTATATGACGCAAATCTTTATTCCATGCTTACATTCGTAAATATATTCTTTATAGCCGGTATGTGCTATCTGGTGCTTGCGGTCTACAGGAAATTAAATGTAAGCTTAAGGGGATATGTCATAAGTGCTGTAATAGTCGGAATCATATCACCATTTACAAAGTTGCTGGTTTCTGATGATCCGGCAATTAACTGGATCCTGGATATGACTTTCGGTGGAAAAGGTGAAACCAGCTTCTGCTTCTTCCCATATTTGAGTTATGTATTTCTTGGATATGTTTTTGGAAAAGTGCTCAGAAGAATCCCTGAAGATGAAAAAGGAAACTTTTATAAAGAAAGCGGGATCATATGTGGGATTACTGCGGCGGTATGGTTTATATGCTGCATTGTACTACATCCGGGCATTGAGGGATTCTTTAATTATATGATCGAACAATACAGAATCCCGGGGCTTGCAAAGGTACTCGGAAGTTTCTGCAGTATCATATTTGTGTTTGCAGCTGCATTTCGTATCATGCCAATGATGGAAAAATGGAAATTCGGATATAATAAACTGTGTTATTACTCAAAACAGATTTCAAAGATGTATGCCGTACATATCGGAGTTTACTGGACACTTGCCGGTTTTGCTGCTTTTTACGAATTTGGGGTAAAAGAATGCCTGATATTGTCAGTGGCAGCACTGATTGTGACTGATCTTCTTGTACATGGATACATCATAATTACAGATAAAATAAAAAACAGAAAATAGCAGAATGCTTTTTATCTGCACAAAAAAACAGACCGCATTTTATGATCTTTGTTTCATAAAATGCGGTCTGTCTGTTTCACACGTTCTTTTTATTGAGCCTGGAAATAATATCCAACGCCCCATTTGGTGTGTACATACTTCGGTTCACTTGGATTGGTTTCAATCTTCTCACGGAGACGGCGGATATGTACATCCACAGTACGTACATCACCCGGATACTCATATCCCCACACAATGTTCAGCAGGTTCTCACGACTGTAAACCTTATTCGGATTAAATACCAGAAGCTCCAGTACATCAAATTCCTTTGCTGTCAGATTAATCTCTCTACCTGCAATAAATACACGTCTGCCTTCACAGTCCATACGAAGATCGCCCACCTGAATGCTCTTTGCCTTTTCTTTCTCCTCGTGGTCGCTTCCCGCACGGCGCATGATCGCTTTGATACGTGCCTTAACTTCCAGGATATTGAACGGTTTGGTGATATAATCATCCGCACCATATTCAAGACCAAGGATCTTATCCATATCCTCGCCCTTAGCTGTCAGCATCACGATTGGCACATTGGAAAATTCGCGGATCTGCTGGCATACTTCCAGCCCGTCCATCTTCGGCAGCATCAGATCCAGAAGGATAATATCATATTTTTTATCTTTTGCTTTCTCTACTGCCTCTTCTCCATCATAAGCGCAGTCTACCTCCATACCATCCTGTTCCAGACTAAAACGGATTCCTTTTACGATCAGTTTCTCATCATCTACTACCAAAACTTTCCTGCTCATTCGGTTCTCCTTATCCTACTACTATCTCATCTTTTATCTTTGCAAAAGTACCTTCTTTGATACCCTGTACATTCATAATATCCTCTATCGCAGCAAATGGCCCGTTCTCTTCTCTGTAGGCAATGATCGCCTGCGCACGTGTTGCACCGATCCCCGTCAGCGTAGTAAGCTGAGCTTCATCTGCTGTATTTATGTTGATCCTGTTATCCTGCTGAACCTGAGCGGTCATCCCCGTGTTCTGTCCTGTCCCGGCACTTCCATTCATCTGTCCATCTGATGCCCCGGACATCTCTGCCGGATCCAGTCCCTGCCGCTCCATCTCTTCCTGTGTGAGAATATAAAGCTGTTGTCCGTCTGTCAGAACTCCTGCACGGTTTACACAGGTTAGAGCTGCCTCGGGAAGATATCCTCCCGCCGCCTCAATCGCCTGAAACACCCGGCTCCCGGCTGCCAGCTGGAAGACTCCCGGATTTGCAACTGCTCCGCAGACATCAACATAGATCATTGCCTGCTGCATTTCCTTATCAGAAACTGCTTCTGACCCATTATCTATATCAGCATCTGAAGTATGTTTCCCGGAATCACTTCCTGTCCCATTACCTGCATCTGAACCATCTGATTCTGCCTGTTTTTTCCGGAACTCTGCAGAATTGCCACCATCATTCTGTCGGTCTTCTGTATCAGCTTTCTTCGACTTCTGTCCTGATGTTTTCTCTTCTGATGACTCCGCATCCACCTCTGCTTTCGCTTCCTGCAGTCCTTCAATCAGAAACTGTGCCTCTCTGCTCTTACATCCTGTCAGTCCTGTAAGAAACAAAGTTCCACACAATATCAACGTCACAGTATAACAACATCTGTTTTTTATTTTTATCATAAGGGTCCTCCTCTTATTTCTCAGAGTAAGAGTCCCCTGTCCATAATGCCACCCTCTGTCTCTTATACACATCTGACGCTGCCGACGATATGCAGTGTGTAGATCT
>ERZ1027099.907-NODE-907-length-12411-cov-9.595905_pt1 | contig 12411 bp, 7 predicted proteins | sample MGYA00519408_ERZ1027099 | MGnify/ENA primary metagenome ERZ1027099 (study PRJEB26926, sample SAMN06164646) | human gut metagenome | biome: ENVO:00009003; feature: ENVO:2100002; material: ENVO:00002003 | host: Homo sapiens | place: USA | collected 2012 ...
CACACTGCATATCGTCGGCAGCGTCAGATGTGTATAAGAGACAGATTATATACCACTCCTGCTATAAGCGACTAACTTAAAAAAGCAGCTATTCTCTAGATTTTCAGCTGGCAAAGATAAAGAATCTTTTCAATATATGACTTAAAAAGTCACCGTTAATCCATCATATGAGTAATGTACATGCGGAGGCAACTCTTTTTCAATGACCGCATGCAACCCTATGCGATGACTCATATGGATTAAATAGGCCTCCTTGGGCTGGATACGGGATATATTCGCTAAGGCTTCCTCCAGACTCTCATGCGATTGATGCTCTCCTTTCCGAAGGGCATCAATAACCAATACATCAAGGTTTTCCAACTTAGCGTACTCTTCTTCCGGAAGATATTTAAGGTCGGTCAAGTAAGCCATATTGCCGATACGGAAACCTAAGATCGGCAGCTTAGCGTGCATTACACGGATCGGAGTGATCATGACACCGGCGGCCTCAAACGATTTCGTCCCAATCGTATGCAAAACCAAATTAGGCACTCCCGGATATTTATGCTCCCGGAACACATAAGGAATGCGAGTCTTTATCGCCTCCACGACATTATCTTCCGCATAAATATCCACATCTTTATACCGACCAAAAGGACGTAGATCATCTAAGCCACCTACATGATCGTAGTGCTCATGAGTTACTAAAACGGCGTCAAAATGGTAAATCTTATTGGTTATCATTTGCCAACGGAAGTCCGGACCACAATCGATCAATATCCGTTTCCCTTCCGTCTCTACCAAGATCGAGGCCCGTAGACGCCAATCACGGGGGTCTTTACTAGTACATACCTCACATTGGCAACCTATCTCAGGATTGCCCGTAGACGTTCCTGTTCCTAAAAAAACGATTTTCATTATCCGACATATTTAACCTCAGGCATAAGCTCTATACCGAAACGATCTTTTACGGCGGTACGGATGCTCTCCGCGACCAACGCGATCTCATGCCCCCGGGCATCTCCTAAATTCACTAATACCAACGCTTGTTTCTCGTAAACACCTACCGGCCCATGGTTTTTACCCTTAAACCCACATTGCTCGATCAACCAACCGGCCGGAACCTTGATCTTTCCTTCCGAAGCGGGATAAGACGGGATTTCCGGGAATTGCTTTTTCAATTTCTCAAAATGCTCTGCCGTAATTATCGGGTTCATAAAGAAACTGCCTGCGTTGCCTAATACTTCCGGATCGGGAAGCTTCTGCCTGCGAATTGTTATGACAGCCTCACGGATCGTTTCCAAAGTAACTTCCGGATATTTCGTCAACTCCTCCTTTAAGTTCCCATAATTAACCGAAAAGCTAGGGTTCTTGGACAGTCGAAGCGTAATATAAGTTATGATGTGGGGGTCATGATGCTCATTCTTGAAATAACTATTACGATATCCATATTCACAATCCGTATTCGTAAAAGTCCGTTTTTCGAATGTCAACTGGTTATAAGCCTCCACACTCTCGATCACATCCTTGATCTCCATACCATAAGCCCCGATGTTCTGGATAGCGGCAGCGCCCGCCTCACCGGGTATTAAAGAAAGATTCTCTATACCTCCCCAACCTTTCGATACGGCGTATGCCACGACATCATCCCAGATCTCCGCAGCCCCGACACGAAGCGATACATACTCGTCCGTTTCCGCCGAGATAGAAATCCCCTTGATTCGGGAATGGATGATAATGCCATTATAATCGTTGATGAACAATAGATTGCTCCCGCCTCCTATATGCAAGGATAAACATTCCTGAAAGTATTCATCATGTAAGATTCGTTGCAACTCCTCCTCCGTCTCATACTCCATGAACCAACGTGTCTTTACTGGGAGATGGAACGTATTGTGTTTCTCCAACGAATAATTCTGCTCTATTCTCATCGTCTATTTTATTTTTAGGGCAAAAGTAGTCATAAATAACTCATCCGCAAATTATGTAGTTCCGGATTTTTTCAGTAGATTTGTATATAGAGTTGATCGTATGGATGAGAACACGTCCGGCATATCCGGTGAAATACAGAAGATGATCCTCGACAAGTTAAACACGTTCAATCGAGGAAAAACGTCAGACAAAGGGCGGTACTACATTCTTTTGCCTACCTCAAAGACCTTATATTATACGCTTTGGTTCTTTACGCCTTCGGCCACTTATCATCCGACGGTCTATTTGGCGAATCTCGACTTGAATGCCATCAGCTCGGTGAATAAGGCGATTAAGATGGTAAGCAACTCCTTTCTACCTTTATTTATAACGACAGATATCAAAGACTCTCCCGATAATGGAGACGATATTATTTCTTTCGGTAAATACAGAGGATACCATTTGCATGACATCTATACGATCGATCCCCGATACGTCGTTTGGATAGCCGATAAATATGAGCCTCACGTAAAAAGCGAGATGCGTTTTAAAGAGTTAGCGGTGACCTACAGTAAAATCTATCTCGACCTACAGACCCGTAAGAAATACAAAATGCCTGTAAGCCGCTTTGTAGGAACACCGGGAGAAAAATTGAGCGATTTAAAGTTAACAATCACAAAAGTCCGCATTGAAGACGATTCTTACAAGACACAGATTATCCGTGGTACCGAATATTTCTATGTAGATCAATTGCTCACGGCCGTGGACATCGCCGGAAATTACTTTTTATTGAGGATAAAAGCGAAAGATCGTAGTCTTACCACGCAAACGTTGCCACCGGGCGCTCATGCTTTCCAAGTAGGGGAAAAATTGACTTTGACTTCCGCTAAGGTCTTAAAACATATAGAATCCCGTACTATCAAGTACACACGAATCGGGTATATCAAGATTCAATAAATGTTTCGAAATTCGCAAACGGACACATTATTAACATTTTTTGTTCTTAAAAATGTAACAAACAGCTGTAGGCCTTGTTTAATAAGAAACTCAAATGCAAATGTATCTTTGCAAAACGTAACTATAAAACCAGCTTCAAAGTGTACATTTGTAGTGTTTAACAATTTAAAAAATTTGCATTTTATGAACAAAGCAGAACTTATAGAGGCTTTAGCAGACAAGACCGGGTTACAAAAGCAAGAAGCAAAGAAAGTATTGGATGCTTACATCGAGATCGTAACTGAGCGTATGTCCGAAAATGAGGAAATCGTACTTGTCGGATTTGGAACACTGATCCCAAGACCGCAAACACAGCGTCTAGCCAGAAATCCTAAAACAGGTACTCCGGTAATGATCCCTGCTCGTACGACCGTAAAATTCAAACCGGGTAAATTCCTCCTTGAGGCGATAAATGCCCACCTGAAATAATAAAGTCACCGAAAACGTAGTAAAAATATCCCCGGTAAGGGGATAAAAAATCATAAGTATGAAATCTTTCATTTATAAGTATGAATGAAAAATTTCATACTTATGATTTTTAGTGTCCGGAAATGATTACTTTTGGGCTCAAAAAAAGACTCATGAGAATCGTCAATCTTGGAGACACAAATTCCATATTAAACAAGTTTGTTGCAGAACTTAGAGATGTAGACATACAAAAAGACAGCCTTCGTTTCCGTCGCAATGTTGAGCGTATCGGAGAAATCATGGCTTACGAGATCAGTAAGGAATTTCATTACAGTACGAAAGACATCCAGTCCCCGCTAGGTATAGCCCCGATGAATACGCCGGACGATCAAATCGTGATTAGTACGATCTTGCGTGCCGGGCTTCCATTCCACCAAGGTTTCCTTCGGTATCTGGATAATGCGGAGAACGCTTTCGTATCCGCTTACCGCAAATATAAAGACCGTTTGAATTTTGATATTCATATCGAATATATCGCCTCTCCTCGCTTAACAGGTAAAACCTTGATCATATCTGACCCGATGTTGGCCACCGGAAGTTCTATGGAATTGGCGTATGAGGCCCTGTTGACCAAAGGAGTACCCGGCCATGTACACGTAGCCTCCATCATCTCAAGCAAACAAGCCTTGGAATACTTGCAGAAGAAAATGCCGGATGACAAGACTACAATCTGGATCGCCGCATTAGATAAAGATCTCGACGATCATTCTTATATCGTTCCTGGATTAGGCGATGCAGGAGATTTAGCGTTCGGCGAGAAGGAATAGGGATGCGTAAACCAAAACGTACTGCCTTTGCCCAACTCGGAATTTACACCGATTAGACCACCTAGCCTATTTACGATAGTCTCGCAAATAGATAGTCCCAAGCCCGTACCTTGTTTAAACGTATTTCCTTTATAGAAACGATCAAAGATATGGGCTTGTATCTCTTGGCTCATGCCATCCCCCGTATCAGTCACGGAGAATTTTATCTCATCACCTATGATCTCATAAGCTAAGGTGATACAACCTTCGCTCGTATACTTGATCGCATTGTTAAGGAAATTGGATATTACCTGCGTCAGCCGCATACGATCGCTATAGATTTGGCATTCCGGTGAATCTTCGGGAGCGATCAGAGCTACGTTATCGGGCATCTTAATACGGAAAGAGGTCACGATCTCATTGATCACCTCTTTTACGCTCATATCGGCGAACTTGAAATCCATCGTACCAGATTCAATTTTTGCCAAATCTAGAATATCACTGATCAATTGAAGCAACATCCGATTATTGCTATCGATGATTTCCACAAACTCATGCCTCTCCTCGGGATCATCCGTTTCCGCCAATAATTGAGAAAAACCGACAATGGCATTTAATGGCGTACGAATCTCATGACTCATATTCGCTAGGAAGGCAGACTTCAAACGATCCAGTTCTTCCGCCCTTTCCCTTTTCAATTGAGAGTCCTTTAACTCCGTGATATCATAATTAATACAGATCATCTCCGGTTTATTCGGGTCTACGCTTTGAGGGTTACGGGTGATATTGGCGCAAATCCATTTCCATCCGTCACCAGACTTCACACGCACTTCCCTACGGAAATGATGCGCTTTGCCCTGTTTCACCTCCTCAAAGAATGAGTTTATATATCCAACGTCGTTCGGATGAATATAAGAATAAATCCCTATAATTTGGGACAAGGGGGTTCCATCCTTCTCTCCCATATTCTCATACCATTGCTTAATGGCATAGCCCTCAAAGGTATATAAGTCATAAAGGGCATAACCGACTTTAGCGTATACGCTGACCAAGGTAAATACATTCTCAAACTCAGAAATACGGTTATAGGCGATCATCTTTTCCGTATTATCCAAATTAATAAGTAAATAGCTGGAAGGTTCACCTCTTTGGTCATATAAGATACTGGCTTTGGTAACGATATCCAACTCGCCTACTTTCGAGGTGTTATAATAATCATCGACCTTCTTAAACGAATAATTCAGCCGGAAATTCACGGATTTATTCTCCTTGAGTTTCTTGATCACATCTTTAGGTAGAATCGGGTTACTAAAAATATTGACTCCTAAAACGTCCTTCTTTGACCGAATACCGAATATCTCCATATCCTTTGCATTCAGGTCAATCAAGTAACCGTCCCTGTCATAAAGCTCGACTCCCACAGGTAAATTTACATACAGCTTTCGGAAGATCATTTCATTATGATCGATCATCTTACTAATCTTTTCCTCTTTCAGTTTGAAATTTGGTAAAATCTGTAATATGCCCAACGCTTTTACGCACACTCCATTATTCAACTTACGCTCACATAATCTGGAGCGTACCCATTTTTCCCCAGTCGGTGTTATTATCGGAAATATTTGCTCATACGTATCGACAGATTGGATCGATAAAAAATCCGTAGTAATCAGATCCCTAAAGTCTTCCCGGATTATATAGTAAAATTCAAAAAAAGAGAGATTATTCCCCTTCTTCCCAAATATACTCATTAAATAATCGGAACAGATATAACTTCTTTGAACAAAATCGGCTTCCCACAAGCCAACTTCCGCCCTATCCAATAACAATTTACATTGATCCAATTGAGTCTGTATATCCTCCATAAAAATATCCCTTCCGATAAAATTACACTATGATTTCACAAAGATATAATTTAAATAGTATAAATCCCCTATAATAAAAAAGAGATTGTCTCGAATAACTCAAGACAATCTCTTTCTATATTCAAAGCCTGATATAAATTATTTCAATTCCTTGATACGAATATTGCGGAATTTGACAGGGGAACCATGTCCTAAGAAACCTATATGACCTTTTTTGTTAAACAAACCCGGATGCTCCTTTCCATCCGGCATACCATTCTTCACGGCATCCCGAATATTTCCATCCAAGATTACGACTCCATTCACCGTCACACGGATATGATCGCCATCCGCCATGATCTCTTCCGTATTCCATTCTCCAACCGGCTTGAACGCTTTCGGATGATCCTCACGGGCGGGAATGATACCGTATACGGAACCGTGATGTTGCAGCGGAGTGATGTTCCCTTGGTAAATAGAATGTTCACAATCCAAGACCTGCACTTCCATACCTACATATGCTGCGTCTCCTTCCATCGGCGTACGAATACCGACACCGTTATTAGCTCCCGGGGTTAACTGGAAGTCAAAACGATAGATAAAGTTTCCGTATTCCTTCTTGGTGTACAGATTACCACCGAAACTACTGCTTGGGACCATAGAGATACAGCCATCTTCCAAGATATAATCAACCGTGTTTCCAGTCCATTCATGCATATTCGTTCCGTCAAACAAAACCTTGAAGCCCTCTTTTTCCTCTTCCGGCGATAATTTGAACGGTTCTTGTTTTTCCAATTCCTTTACGTAGATATTACGATAATAGACCTTGCTGCCATGAGCTTGCATCTCGATTTGCTCTACCGGGAAAATCGGAAGCTTGCGATCCCAATAGTTTTCCAGAATCACGTTATCTACCACTTTTTCTCCGTTCAAGACAACCGTCACACGGTCACCAACCATCTTAATATAGAAGGAATTCCATTCACCCAATTTATTGTCGGCCACTTTCGAAGGCTTGCTCTCGTTTACCTGATTGTTGTACAAGCCACCGGAACCTACTTGCGCACCAACATTTACCCGAGAAGTATCCCATATCTGGACTTGAGGAGTACCACGCAGATAAATACCGGCATCAGCCTCAGGTCCTTTCGGATCCAACATCCAATCAACATACATCTCGAAATCACCATATTGCTTTTCAGTACATAGGTTATCGTACCCAGTACCGTCAAATACTAACAGGCCGTTCTCTACTTTCCAGTCACGACGCATATTCTCATCCGCCTTTTCCTGCGCTTTCGCCAATTGAGCCGGTTTCATTTTCGCACGGGCGATCGGATTCTCTACCAAACCTTTCCAACCCGTTAAATCCTTACCATTAAAGATAGAGACAAATCCGACCTCGTCCGGCATCGCATCCAAATGTTGCTTCAAGGCATCGATATCATAACGAGCGTCTTCCCCGTCAAACATGGTCAAAACACGTTTCAAGATAGCCTTCACATTATCACCCTTATATTCCGGATGGTTACGAGCGATATTCCAAACCGCATAAACAGCCGCAGAACGAACAGCCGCATCGCTTGAATCCAAGAATTCCGACGCATACATCAATGCCAAGAAGGTATCCGCCCGTTGGATCTGACGTAAAATAAGAGCCTTTTGCTCACTCGTCCGGGCAATCTCCATGACTTTCCGCAAGCTCAACAAACGATTCTCTCTCGTAAATGCCGGATTAGATACCAACTGCACATAACGCTTTAACGCCCTATCGAATACTTGATCGGAAGAGGCTGATTGGCAAACCTTAAATAGTTCATCGGCAGCCTCAATACCCTTCCAAGCCAACAAAGCGTCAAGAGCCGCATCCTTGGCCGCTCCATTTCCTTTATTCAATCCTTCCACGATCGTAGCCAAAGCATCTTTCTCACCAGTCGCTGATAAGACCTTATAATAAAGATATCTCTTGCTATCTCCCGCTTGTATCATACGACGATTCACGTTAGATACTTGAGTTGCCGTCGGTTGTTTAGAGATGGCGGCAATGATCGCATCCTGAAGCGGGGCGATAGCGGAAGCCTCCGCCGTCTCCAACATTCCGCACAATAAAGTGAAATCTTTCTCAGACACTACATCTTTCAATGCGGTATAAGCGGCTTTCTTCACCTCCGGAGAGCCGGATTTAATCTGATCCAGTACCGTATTCAGATTCGCGTCGGCCATACGTATCGCCAACAGCTCCAGACCAGCGATTTTCCCGGCATCGGAAGCGGACGGGATCACTTTAGCGACCGCTTGATCAATATCGCCGTTAAATGCCATCAAAGCATCTTGACCCAATAATATCACTTGCTTGTCATTGCTCTTCAACAAATCCGCCAGCACAGGAATGACACTCTTATCACTGATTTTAACCAAGGCCCAAACAGCGGCCTGTTGCACATAGAAATCTTTATCTTTCAATTGATCCAAAAGAACTTGCCTCGCTGGTAGATCAAAACGAAGTTCCAGATTCTTGATCACGTCGTGTTTAGACGGGCATTTGCTTTCACGGCCTATCCAGTTCAAGATATCCACCTTGACCTCCGGCTTCGCCTTTAACATGTGTTTCATGACCTCGATATAAACATTTTGATCAGCGAAACCCGAAGCGAAGTTCAAAGCCGCATTACGGTATCCCTTATCCGTATCTTTCAAAGCCGATAATAAATTCTTCGTAGCAGCTTCTGGCTTAGCGGCTAATAGAATCTGAAGAGCGGCTTCACGGGTCTGTGTCATGCCCGCTTTCGTAGACTTCTTCAATAAATCATTCGCTGCTTTCTCCGCATCTTTGGTATCGCCTTGCTCAAGGACACGTTTTATCAAAGCGATATATGCCTCATTCGCCCCGGTCTTTTCCATTTTATAACCGGCTTTCTCCGCAGCGGCGGCTAAATCGCCTAGAGAAGCTTTAGAACCTACACGACTCAACGCATAAAGAATTTCTTTCTGCATATTCTCATCGCTGGAACCAAGCATTACTTTCAATACATTTTCCGCATCAGCGATTTGCACGTCAGCGATCGCACGGATAATATCCTTTTGCGTCTTCGGAGTACCGGAACGACGCATCAAGGAAGCCACCAAAACCTTCTTAGCGTTATCGGTACGGATTGCGGATAACGCACGAGCGGCGGGACCGCTTAGGCTCTCATCGTTCAAATAGCTAGCCAGCGTATCCACACACTCATCTTTTCCCAGTAATTGAAGCTGTCGGATAATAAACGCTTTTGTCTCCCGATCGCTCACCTTATCCAAGGCTTTCAAATATGCGTTGGCTGTTACTAGACGAGCGTTCTCCTCACCTTTCGCCATTACGTAATGAGTCAATCCGCTCAACGCATAATCCATGTTCGAGTTACTGCCTTTTCCCGGAGCGTTAATCTTGTTAATCAACATCAAGACCCCTTCCTCGCCAGTGGAGCTTAGGTCATTAATTAATTTGTTATATTCAGCTTGTTGCTCCGCCGGCATCTGTGCCAGTACATCGGCAACGATCGTCTTCGATGTACGATTAGCTGGGCTTTGAGCCATTAACATGCTACCGCACAACAATAAGCTGGCAATTGATATATATACTTTTTTCATATGTGTATGTGTTTAAATATTCCAAGGTGCTCTCATCGGCTGATCCAACAAACGATTAGCGGCCTCATCATTAATAAATTCCAGTTTTACGGGATCAAAGTGAAGCGTACGATTCAAACGAAGGGCTACGGCACCCATGTTCACGATCGTAGCGGAACGGAAGCCATTACGCTCATTCAAGGCAAAAGGCTGACGAGTCTTTACGCACTCGATAAAGTCGGTAACCTGTGGCTCAGGTTCGGGATAATCGGATAACTTTTTCTCCCAATCCGGGATATCACATACGAAATTCTTATAAACATTACCGTTCGGTCCGGAAATATAAGGTGTGTTCGGATCCCCGTAATCACCTCCCCAAAGTACGATCTGGCAACCATCCTCATAGGTATACGTAATCGAGCGCCAAGTACCCACGGCGTCCGGATGTTGTTGCGGAGCATCCACCTCTACCTTAACCGGGCTGGTATTATCTTTTCCTAGAAAATATTGTACAGGGTCAATATAATGCTGTCCCATATCCCCTAAACCACCGCCGTCATAATCCCAGTATCCACGGAATGTCTGATGCACACGATGCGGGTTATAAGGTTTGTAAGGAGCCGGACCCAACCAGAAATCATAATCCAGCTCACTAGGCACCGATTGCGGTTCCAGATATTCTTTACCAACCCAATAGAACTTCCAGTCGAAACCGGTATGCTTGCTGATCGTTACCTTTAGCGGCCAGCCCAACATACCACTTTGAACCAGTTTCTTCAAAGGTTTCACGGGAGTGCCCAATCCATAGAACGGGTCAGCGAAACGGAACCAAGTGTTCAAGCGGAACATACGCCCGTATTGCTTCACGGCTTCCATTACCCGTTTACCCTCTCCGATCGTACGGGTCATAGGTTTCTCACACCAAATATCTTTTCCTGCTTTAGCGGCCTCGACAGACATGATACCATGCCAGTGAGGAGGCGTAGCTATATGAACGATATCTACATTGGGATCTAGAATCAAATCACGAAAATCATGGTATGCGGCAATCTTATCCTTTACCAACTGTTTACCTAGCTCCAGATGATTCTTATCGACGTCACACACAGCGACAAGACGAGTCCCGGCATAGTCCACATGTCCACGGCCCATACCACCTGTACCGATAATTCCTTTTGTCAATTGATCACTTGGAGCGATGAATCCATTACCCAACACGTGGCGCGGTACAATCGTAAATGCCGCGATTCCTCCAAGAGTCTTCAGGAAGTCTCTTCTGTTTGTCTTCATAGTACGAATTTAAAATTTAGATAGAATAGATTAACTTGAGTGACAAAAATAATCATAATACTCGAAGAGACAAGAAAAATGTATATAAAAAAGAAAAGGATGCCTTTAACAAAGACATCCTTCCCTAGTATTTTATGAAAATTTATTACAAAGCGAATTGCGGTTGACGGTGAATCCATTGTCCACGGGTGAAATCCGGGAAGTCTACCAAAGCACCGCCACGAGCGATTGACATCTCTGACAAGCCGGAGATAGCGCTCCAAGCGGCAGCGTCATAGCAATCCATTGGAGCCGGTCTCTTATTACGGATAGCGTCGATCAAGTCGTACATCATGATATAGTCCATACCACCATGTCCGGCCTCAGCCGCCTCAGCGGAATGCTGTGCCCATAGTTTATGGTCATATTGCTTGAACCATTCCTCCGAATCATCCCAACGGTGAGGTTTGGATTTACCCTGTACATATACATGATCGCCATCATTCATCCATAAACCCTCAGTTCCTTGAACACGGAAACCTAATGAATAAGGGCGAGGAGAATTGGTATCATGGGTTACGATGATCGTTTGTCCATTAGAACACTTAATCATAGAAGTCACGATATCTCCCAAATTGAAGTTGACCTTCGCCAACGGATGATTCTCACCTCCATTATCCACGATAAACTTATGCAGTCCACGAGATTGAGTAGCCATAGCGGATAAAGAAAGGAAGCGGTTACCACGATTGATATCCATACAATGAGCTACCGGTCCGATACCATGAGTCGGATAGATATCGCCATTACGATGTACGGAATGGTTCGTACGCCATTGAGCCTCGGCAAAAGCCGTCGGACCCATACGAAGATCACCACTTCCCGGTACATAGTTGTAATGAGTTCCATCGTTGAATTTCACCTCACGCAAGTCATGCTCATAACCACAGCCACCATGCAAGATCTCGCCGAACAAACCTTGGCGAACCATATTCAACGCAGCCATACAGTCACGACGATAACATACGTTCTCCATGATATTCAAATGGCTACCGGTAGCTTCCGAAACGTTTACCAAATCCCAACATTCCTCGATCGTATTAGCGGCGGAAACCTCCACGCCTACATAAGGAACACCAGCTTTCATAGCGGCGACAGACATCGGTACATGCCATTCCCAAGGGCTTGCGATGATCACGCAATCAAACTCCTCGTTGTTCAACATATTCTCAAATTCACGTTCACCCCCTTTGTAAACTTTCGGAGCGGGCACATTAAATTTAGCGATATGTTTCAAGGTACTATCGATCGGCCCCTGTTGGATATCGCAAATCGCTACAATCTTATTACCGGGGATCGCCAATACATTATTAATATGTTCCTGACATCTAGAACCCGTTCCGATGAAACCGAAACGTAATTTACCATCATCTTTGCCGGCTGTTTTTTTCTTTTGGGGTTCAGCGGCGGTTGTTGTAGCTCCGGCGTTTCCGGCCATTGCCAAACCTGCGGCACCAATACCAGCAGCAGATACTTTCTTAAGGAACTGTCTCTTATACACATCTGACGCTGCCGACGATATGCAGTGTGTAGAT
>ERZ1027099.919-NODE-919-length-12317-cov-4.734954_pt1 | contig 12317 bp, 10 predicted proteins | sample MGYA00519408_ERZ1027099 | MGnify/ENA primary metagenome ERZ1027099 (study PRJEB26926, sample SAMN06164646) | human gut metagenome | biome: ENVO:00009003; feature: ENVO:2100002; material: ENVO:00002003 | host: Homo sapiens | place: USA | collected 2012 ...
CTCGTGGGCTCGGAGATGTGTATAAGAGACAGCTCTTATGACGAACCTGGAAGAAGCGCTGCCAAGAGAAATTCTTCGTACGAATCGTTCGGGAGCCTACCATTGTACAACTATCGTTGATTGCAACACAAGAAAATATCACGGATTACTTGTGATTCCGGTTCCGGAACTGGATGATGAGAATCATGTATTGTTGTCGTCATTGGATGAAACTGTCATACAGCATGGTGCTGAATTTAACTTGGGGCTTCATAAGTATCAGGGGGATAATTACAGTCCGAAAGGTCATAAGTACATTCGTGAGTTCGAGTGTGAGAAAGTTCCTACGACGATCTATCGTGTAGGAGGTGTTATTCTAAAAAAAGAGAAGTTGTTTGTCCATCATGAGAATCGGATCTTGATTCGTTATACGTTGCTGGATGCCCACTCGGCAACAACATTGCGTTTACGTCCGTTTTTGGCGTTTCGCAGTGTACGCGAATATACACACGAGAATGCTCAGGCCAATCGCGAATATCAGGTTGTGTCGAATGGTATCAAAACTTGCATGTATCCGGGCTATCCCGAATTGTATATGCAACTGAACAAAAAGAATGAATTTCATTACCAGCCTGATTGGTATCGAGGTATCGAATATCCGAAAGAGCAGGAGAGGGGCTATGATTTTAACGAGGATTTGTATGTTCCCGGATATTTTGAAGTCGAGATAAAAAAAGGTGAAAGCATCGTCTTTTCCGGTGGGGTTTCTGAAATAGGAACTCGTTCGTTGAAAAAGACATTTGAGGACGAGGTTGAAGAACGTACACCTCGCGATACTTTCCAGCATTGTCTGGTCAATGCCGCACATCAGTTCCTGAATAAGCAGGAAAACGAATTTTATATTTTGGCCGGTTATCCGTGGTTCAAATGTAGGGCACGCGATTTGTTTATTTCTTTGCCAGGGTTGACTTTGGCTATCGATGAGGTCTCCAAGTTTGAAATGGTAATGGAAACGGCCCGTAAGGCGATTTATAATTTTATCCGAAATGAACCGAGCCGGATCAAAATTTATGAAATGGAGCATCCCGATATCTTGCTTTGGGCTGTTTGGTGTATTCAACAATATGCTAAAATGGTTTCACGTGAAGCATGCCGCGAGAAATATGGTTTATTGTTGGAAGATATCATGAAGTTCCTCTGCCAGGATAAACATCCGAATCTGGTTCTGCATGATAATGGATTGCTTTATACGTATGGAACGAATAAGGCTGTTACATGGATGAACTCGACAGTTAACGGACATCCCGTTATTCCGCGTACTGGATATATAGTTGAAGTCAATACATTGTGGTATAACGCCTTGCGGTTTGTGAGAGAATTGTCGGGTGAGGTCGGAAATAATGCTTTGACTGAATCTTTGGGGGCTTTGGCTGAGAAAAGCGGGAAGTCGTTTGTCAATGTGTTCTTGAACGAGTATGGCTATTTGCTCGATTACGTTGATGGTAACATGATGGAGTGGAGCGTGCGTCCGAATATGATATTTGCCGTGGCATTTGATTATTCGCCTTTGAATTCCAGCCAGAAAAAAGGTGTGCTCGATATTGTGACGAAAGAGTTGCTTACTCCTAAAGGACTCCGTTCTTTAAGTCCGAAAAGCGGTGGTTATAATCCTAATTATGTAGGTCCCCAGATCCAGCGTGATTATGCTTATCATCAAGGAACGGCCTGGCCTTGGCTAGCAGGTTTCTATTTTGAGGCATATCTTCGTATCTATAAGATGAGCGGTATAGGGTTCATCGAACGCTATCTGATCGGCTATGAAGATGAAATGTCGTCCCATTGTATCGGATCCATTTCAGAATTGTTTGATGGTAATCCTCCGTTCAAGGGGCGTGGGGCTATATCGTTCGCAATGAATGTCGCAGAAATATTGAGAATATTATACTTATTGAGCAAATATAACTATTGAAAGGAGGAGCCTGTATGAAAGTGTTAATGTTTGGATGGGAATTTCCTCCCAAAATATACGGTGGTCTTGCGGTTGCATCCTATGGTATTACTAAAGGTCTGAGTCTGCAGAATGATGTGGAGACAACTTTTTGTTTGCCGAAGCCTACCGGTGAAGAAGAAGGTTTCCTGAATATTATAGGTATGAACCAAGTACCTGTCGTATGGAGGGATGTCGATTATGATTATTTGAAGTCCAGGCTTCCCAATTTTATGACGCCGGAGCAATATTATGCTTTCCGTGACCATATCTATGCTGATTTCTCATATCTGAATGTAAATGATTTGGGCTGTATGGAGTTTGCCGGTGGGTATCCTGCTAACCTGCATGACGAGATCAATAATTTTTCGATTATAGCGGGTGTCGTTGCTCGCCAGCAGCAATTTGATATTATTCATGCCCACGATTGGTTGACATATCCGGCTGGTGTGCATGCAAAGATGGTGAGTGGAAAACCTCTTTGCATTCATGTTCATGCAACTGATTTCGACCGTTCACGCGGAAAGGTTAATCCGACTGTATATGCAACGGAAAAGAACGGTATGGATTATGCGGATTGTATTATGTGCGTATCTGAATTGACACGACAGACGGTTATCCGAGAGTATCATCAGGATCCGCGGAAATGTTTTGCCATGCATAATGCGGTTTATCCATTGTCGCAAGAACTTTTGGACATTCCTCGTCCGGAGCATAAAAAGGAGAAGGTCGTGACTTTTCTGGGACGTATCACGATGCAAAAAGGACCGGAATATTTTGTCGAGGCAGCAGCGCTTGTTTTGAAACGTACGCGTAATATCCGCTTCATTATGGCGGGGTCGGGTGATATGCTGGACGCTATGATTAATCTGGCCGCCGAGCGTGGAATTGCCGACCGTTTCCATTTTCCCGGGTTTCAACGTGGAAGGCAGGTATATGAAGCTTACAAGAACAGTGACGTCTTTGTGATGCCTTCTGTTTCCGAACCGTTCGGGATAGCCCCGTTGGAAGCCATGCAGTGCGGAACACCTTCCATTATTTCCAAACAGTCCGGTTGTGGAGAGATTCTCGACAAAGTGATTAAGACGGACTATTGGGATATTTATGCAATGGCTGACGCTATCTATTCGATCTGTACGAATCCCTCTTTGTTCGAATATCTTCAGGTGGAAGGGAAGAAAGAGGTCGATGGTATCACATGGGAAAAAGTCGGCTTGCGGATTCGCGCTCTTTATGAGAATGTCTTAAAGAATTACGGTAAATAATCAAACAACAATTAGATATGAAAACAATCTGTCTTTATTTTGAAATACATCAAATTATACATTTGAAACGCTATCGTTGCTTCGATATCGGTACGGATCATTACTATTATGATGATTATGAAAATGAACGCAGTATCACGGAGATTGCAGAGCGTTCTTATATTCCGGCATTGACAGCTTTGCTTGAAATGGCAAAGAGCAACGGAGGAGCTTTTAAAGTCGCTTTTTCTATTTCGGGTGTGGCTTTGGAACAGTTGGAGATCTATTCTCCTGCCGTGATTGACTTGTTGCATCAATTGAATGATACGGGCTGTTGTGAATTTTTATGCGAACCTTATTCTCATGGGCTTTCTTCTTTGGCTAATGAAGAATGTTTCCGGGAAGAAGTTTCCAGAATGAGTGCGAAGATCAAACAAGTTTTTGGACAAACTCCCAAGGTTTTCCGTAATTCCAGCTTGATTTATTCGAATGAGATCGGATCGGTTGTCGCAAGTATGGGATTTAAAGGGATTTTGACCGAAGGAGCCAAACATGTGCTGGGATGGAAGAGCCCGCATTATGTGTATCATTGTGCCTATAATCCTAATTTGAAGATTTTGCTTCGTGATTTCAAATTGTCAGACGATATTAGTCTGCGTTTTTCAAATTCGGATTGGAGCGAATATCCGTTATTCGCAGATAAATATATCGGTTGGATTGCAGGTTTGCCGGAAGAAGAACAGGTTATCAATATTTTTATGGAGCTTTCTGCTTTGGGCATAGCACAGCCGTTATCTTCAAATATTCTGCAATTCATCAAGGCTTTGCCGGCTTGTGCGAAAGAAAAAGGTATTTCATTCTCGACCCCATTTGAAATCGTGACAAAGTTCAAGTCTGTTGATCAGGTTGATGTTCCTTATCCGATGTCATGGGCTGATGAAGAAAGAGATACAAGTTGTTGGTTGGGTAACGTGATGCAGCGTGAGGCGTTTAATAAGTTGTATAGTGTGGCTGGTCGTGTTCATTTATGTGATGATCGTCGTATCAAGCAGGATTGGGACTATTTGCAGGCAAGCAATAATTTCCGTTTTATGACGACCAAGAAAACCGGGATTTGGCTCAATCGTGGTATTTATGATTCTCCGTATGATGCATTTACCAATTATATGAATATATTAGGTGATTTTATCAGTCGTGTAGATGCCTTATATCCTGTCGAGATAGAGAACGAAGAATTGAATTCGCTTCTTACAACGATTAAGAACCAAGGTGAGGAGATTGAAAAGTTACAGAAAGAACTTGACAAGTATAAGAAAAAAGCAGCGAAAAAAGCGGCTGCTGAGTAGAGGTAAAGTAATAAATGAAAACGGGGCTGTCTCAAAATGAACTTTGAGACGGCCTTTTTTGTGCCTGCCCAAAAATGTGGCAAGCCCTAACTTCGCTCAGCCAGAACTTGCCCGTGTCTCTAATTTTTTGTATCTTAGGGAACAACATATTTAGATATCTCAAAGATAATGTTTAAAGGTTACACATCCAACGATAATCTGCTTTTACCTCCATGTTTAGGCGATTTTATCCCCCAGAACGATCTGGTCCGGGTTGTTCACCGTATTTGAACAGATAAACCTTGAAGAACTTTACCGTAAGTATTTCCCTAAAGGTTGTTCTGCGTACCACCCGCGCATGATGCTTCAGATTCTTGTCTATGCTTATTTGCGTAATATCTATTCCAGCCGTCGCATAGAAGAGTTCTCATCCTGAACTATATCTTCCACCAGTGTGCAGGTGATACCTCCACTTATCCCCTACACATGGATGATTTCCATTCACTTTACGGCAGATACCCAGACGTGTCTGTCTGTGATGCCGGATACGGAAGTGAAGAGAATTATCTGTACGCTTTCCAACATGGCATTGAAACCTTTATAAAGTACAATTATTTTCATAAGGAACAGAAAAGAAGCTTCAAAAACGATCCATTCTTGTCTGTCAGCTTTTATTATAATGAAGAAACCGACGGCATGTACTGTCCGATGGGACAGAGAATGGAAAGACTCTCCGATGCAAAGCGGGTAACAGACAACGGTTTTGTGCAGACTATATCAAGATACAGGGCACGTAACAGTAACGGCTGGCCCATTAAGATGCCGGTGTCACAGAAGCCAGTCAGAAAGGATAGTACAGGTGAATCACCGCCTGAGAAAAATCAAGGAAAGGGAACGTGAAAAGCTCCTGTCACCGGAAGGTCTTAAATACCGCGGTCAGCGGCCACAGGATGTGGAAGCTGTATTTGGAAACATCAAGAACAACAAGCACTTATCCAAATAACTTCAATCTGAAATGAAAAAAAGGCCATCTCTAGTTTGTTTTGAGACAGCCTCTTTTTTTATATCTGATAGATATTAAATAGTCGATCTGTTTATCTATATTCGATTGTTACGATACGCATTTCCATAGCGTCTTTGTCGATGCGAAGTTTTACACCGGAAGGTTTCAAATAGTTCTCAATAGCGACAGTGTATTCGCTTGTCTGTCCGTAGTAGTTAGTTGTCGTTCCTACTCTGCGCTGTACGGGGATAACGTTGATTTCCAAATCCTCATCCGGAGAGTTTTCTATGTGGGTTTTTAGCAGTTTTGCTATGTTTCCGAATGAATAGGTCCGGGTAGAAGCCACATAAGATCCCCGGTAAGAAGTGATGTTATTTTCTACATTATTATTTTTAAAGAATGTATCCATTGAATCTTTCGGGAGTATCAGCACGTTAGCCGGAGCTTCAAATGCGAATTTCCAGTCTTCTTGCGGAAGAGCTTTTAGAGAAAGGTCTACATTGCTGACAATACGTCCTTTGATAATCGGGGCAATGTCTTGTGCAGGAATTGTCAACCGGGTGTATACGCCTGCCGGACTTTTCAGATAAGCGATGCTATCGTTAGGTTCTAGCAAATGATCAATGTCTGTATTTTCGAATCTGTTCAACTGGATGACTTCGGATGTCGCACTGAATGTCTCCCAAGTTTGCACGATTGAATCTTGGTTGGCGGAACCTTTTACCGTATACTTATAGTAAATGTTCATTTGGGAACTTTCGATATTCAGAATGTTTCCTGTACCGTATGTATTTGTGACATAAATACCGGGAAAGAACTGATTGAACGTATTCTGGTCATTAAAAACTTCCGGAGTTTTGATTGTCGCGTCATAGAAACGTTGACCTACTTCCTGGGGCATGCGGATGGTTATTCTCGGTTGATAAGTCAGTACGTTGTTTGAATTTTTATCATTCCAAAGAGAGTCCGAAACACTTAGATCACGTGCCGTATATGTCTGCATACCTAATGATTTCTGCATATTGCAGTATTGTTCCGGATCGATATTCGTATAAAAATCTCTCGTTAGCGGAGTTGTTACTTCGTATAGTTGTGCACGCATCGGAGTTAGAGAATCACCTGTCCAGCTTCGGCTATAATATATTTTAAATTCGACCGAATCTATTATGCCGTTGTAGGGTGTATACCTGAACCGGAAATTTTCCGGACAGTAGAACTGGCACATAAAATCAGACTTCAGGTTTCCGTACAAAGGATCGTATATTTCCCCTAATGAACCGTAAATTGTCCGGGCATAGACAGAATCAGTCTGTAATGTTTTTGCTTTCATGTAAAATGTGTCCGCATATACCAGCGGTCTGTCATTCTCCGGTTGAATACCTGTTCCTACCTGCGTCAAATCATCATTACACCCGCTCAGAATTGAGATCCCGAGACTCAGGCCAAGTATAAAAAGCTTGATTTTCATTTCTCTAAATTTATTTTGTGCCTAATATGACATCGTAGAATTCGTTGAATTTATCCATATAAACGTCCGACGACTGATAAGGCAGGAATGGAGTGTGCTTTTTAGTGGCAATATAATCCAACACATCTTGATTGATCGTTTCACTACCCTGTATCACACCATCTGCGAAATCGATGGCGAGCTTGGTCAGCCCGGTAAAGCTTGTATCGGTTTTAATACCTTTCAAGTCGCTGTCCTTGGCTCCATCCATTTTTAACTTGCTTGCAAATTCTTTTCTGAACGGTGTTTTGAAGTCATCGTTATAAATAGAGTATACGATCTTTGCATCTTTGAGGCAAGGATCGTCGGCATACATACGTTTGATGTACAGTGCTGTTAGCGCTGACATCCAACCATGACAGTGAATGACGTCTGGTATCCAACGGAGCTTTTTCACTGTTTCCAATACACCACGAACGTAGAAGATCGAACGGTCATCGTTATCCTCGTATTCGTTTCCATCATCATCGTTGATAGTATGCTTTCTTTGGAAGAAATCTTCATTGTCAATGAAGTATACCTGCATGCGGGCTGCCTGAATGGATGCTACCTTTATAATCAGCGGGTGATCGGTATCATCAATGATGAGATTCATACCCGAAAGCCGGATTACTTCGTGCAACTGGTTGCGGCGTTCGTTAATGCTACCGAACTTGGGCATGAAAGTCCTAATTTCACGACCGCGCTCCTGTATGCCTTGTGGCAGGTTTCTGCATATCGTTGCAATCTCTGATTCGGGAAGGTAGGGTGTTATTTCTTGAGCTATAAACAAGATTTTTTTTGCATCCATTCTGTAAACTAGTTTTATAAAGACGCTACAAAGATACAAAATTTCTTTCATTTACCGCAATTATTTATTTGCTTTGCACCGTCAATAAGCATCTAAAGGATGAAAATAGTAAACAGCATTAAAGAATTGAAGAGTTATCTCGCTGAAGAAAAGCGTAATAACAAACAAATTGGCTTTGTCCCCACTATGGGAGCATTGCATGACGGACACTTGAGCCTGGTTGAACGTTGTGTGAAAGAAAATGACGTGTGTGTAGTTAGTGTTTTTGTCAATCCGACCCAGTTTAACGACAAGCACGACCTTGAAACGTATCCTCGTACGTTGGATAAAGACTGTACTCTGTTGGAACCGGCTGGTTGTGACTATGTATTCGCTCCGTCGGCAGAAGAAATGTATCCGGAGCCTGATACCCGCACATTCGATTTCGGCACTGTTTCGGCCGTAATGGAAGGGGCGCGCCGTCCCGGACATTTCAATGGGGTCGCTCAGATCGTGAGCAAACTTTTTTATGTAGTCGAACCGGATAACGCCTATTTCGGTGAAAAAGATTTCCAGCAGATCGCTGTGATCCGTGCTATGGTGAAGCAATTGGATATACCGGTGAAAATCAACGACTGTCCGATTTTGCGCGAGGCAGACGGTTTGGCTTTGAGTAGCCGTAATGTGCGCTTGACACCTGAACAACGTCAAAAAGCTCCATTAATAGCTCGTACGTTAAAAGAAAGTGCTAACTTTGCACCCGAAAAGAGCGTGCAGGAGGTGATCGACTATGTAATCAACACGATAAATGCCGACCCTGTTATGCGTGTGGAATACTATGAGATTGTAGATGGCAATACGATGGAGTCCATCAAGAACTGGTCCGATACGACTTATCCGGTAGGATGTATTACGGTCTATTGCGGAGAGGTTCGTCTGATAGATAATATTAAGTACTAAATATGGATTTGTGATTTATGAATTATGATTTGTTTCCCGTAAGTGAAACCAAAGTTCCATGCCTATGAAACCAAAGTTTCAAGTTGGAGAAACAAGTAGAACTCAATAATTCATAAATCATCAATCATAAATCAGATCGTATGTTTATAGAAGTAGTTAAATCAAAGATTCACCGGGTGACGGTAACGGAAGCCAATCTGAATTACATCGGGAGTATCACTGTCGACGAGGATTTGTTGGATGCAGCTAACCTGATTGCCAACGAAAAGGTCGCTATTGTGAATAATAATAACGGTGAACGTTTTGAAACGTATATCATTAAAGGTGAACGAGGTTCGGGAGTCGTTTGTCTGAACGGAGCTGCTGCCCGTAAGGCACAGCCTGGCGATATCATCATTATTATGTCGTATGCCTTGATGGATTTTGAGGAGGCGAAAACATTTAAGCCGTCGGTTGTGTTCCCTGATACGGCAACCAATAAACTGATATGAAGCATCGGTAGCTGAAAAGTAAATGCAATAGCATATAAAGAAGAAGCTCGCCTGATGTGGCGGGCTTTTTTTATGAGTATGAATTTCCTTCGTAAATAGATAGTATATGTACACAAACAAGCAAATTTGGAATGTTAGTTATCCAATCTTTTTGAGTCTTCTGGCACAGAATGTCATTAATGTGACGGACACTGCGTTTTTGGGCCGGGTCGGTGAAGTTGAGTTGGGAGCTTCGGCAATGGGCGGCTTGTATTATATATGTGCCTTTACGATCGCTTTTGGTTTTAGCACCGGATCGCAGATCATCATGGCCCGCCGTAACGGGGAGCGAAATTATAAGGAAGTCGGACCGGTGATGATACAGGGTGTCTTTTTCCTGTTTATGCTGGCTGCCGTCATGTTCACTTTATCACGCCTGTTTGCTGGAGATATTATGCGGATACTGATATCTTCCGATACGATTCTGAACGCAACGGAAGAGTTCCTGGACTGGCGTGTGTTCGGGTTCTTTTTCTCTTTTGTGAATGTGATGTTTCGTGCATTATTTATCGGTATTACCCGGACGAAAGTGTTGACATTGAATGCGATTGTGATGGCGTTGACGAATGTGCTGCTGGACTATCTGCTGATATTCGGTAACTGCGGTTTCCCGGAATTGGGAGTGAAAGGGGCAGCTATCGCTTCGGTGATGGCGGAGGCGGTGTCTATCGTGTTTTATATGGTCTATACCCGGATGACGGTGGATATTAAGAAGTATGCACTGAATCAGTTCCAATCGTTTGATGTTAAATTGCTGGGGCGTGTGTTAGACATCTCTATATTTACGATGTTGCAATATTTTATTTCGCTCAGCACTTATTTTATGTTGTTTGTGGCTGTGGAACATTTAGGGCAGCGGGAACTGGCAGTTGCGAATATCGTCCGGAGTGTTTACATCGTCTTATTGATCCCTGTCAATTCTTTATCGACAGCAACGAATACGTTTGTGAGTAACAGTATCGGGGCGGGGCATAAGGATCAGGTCATTCCGATCATCCGCCATATAACCTGGATATCGTTGGGGATCATGGCTGTTTTTGTGTCTGTCACTTGTCTGATTCCTTCTACAATATTGTCGGTTTATACCAATGATGTGACTTTGATACAAGCTTCTATCCCTTCCCTTTATGTGATTTCAGGTGCTTTGTTGATCGGAGCGGTTGCCAATATCGTGTTCAATGGAGTGACGGGTACAGGAAATACTCGTTCTGCTTTTGTGATGGAGCTGGCTACCCTGGTTTTCTATACATTATTTATATATGTGGCCGGAATGCGCTTACATTTGCCGGTTGCTATCTGTTTCATGACCGAGGTGGTGTATTATACTGGTTTATTGGTCGCAAGTGTTATTTATTTGAAGAAGGCGTCTTGGCAAAATAAGAAAATCTGACTCGGAATTTGTGATCTTTTCTTTATTCGTCAGTTTTTCGTACCTTTGCCCTTTATTCAAAGAAAATAAAATAAATATACATACGAATTATGTTTGAGAATTTAAGCGAAAGGTTAGACAGATCGTTTAAACTGTTGAAAGGTGAAGGTAAGATCACGGAAATCAATGTGGCCGAAACATTGAAAGATGTGCGTAAAGCATTACTTGACGCCGACGTAAACTATAAAGTAGCCAAAGGTTTTACCGATACGGTAAAGGCGAAAGCATTAGGACAGAATGTGCTTACATCCGTTAAGCCCAGTCAGTTAATGGTCAAGATTGTACATGATGAGTTGGTAGACCTGATGGGAGGGACGGCAACCGATCTGGATTTGAAGGGTAGTCCGGCAATCATCCTGATGTCCGGTTTGCAAGGTTCCGGTAAAACGACTTTTTCAGGTAAGTTGGCAAATTTGCTGAAGACTAAGAAAAATAAAAAGCCGCTGTTGGCAGCTTGTGACGTGTATCGTCCGGCAGCTATCGAGCAGTTGCGCGTAGTCGGTGAACAGGTCGGAGTGCCTGTCTATATGGAACTGGAAAACAAGAATCCGGTGGAGATCGCGATGAATGCGATCCGCGAAGCACGTGCGAAAGGTAATGATGTTGTGATTGTCGATACTGCCGGCCGTTTGGCTATCGATGAGCAGATGATGAAAGAGATCGCTGCGATCAAGAGTGCTATCCAACCGGATGAAACCTTGTTTGTGGTTGATTCCATGACCGGACAGGATGCAGTCAATACGGCGAAAGAATTCAACGAACGCCTCGATTTTGACGGTGTGGTATTGACTAAGTTGGATGGTGATACTCGCGGTGGTGCCGCTCTTTCTATCCGAACGGTGGTCGACAAACCGATCAAGTTCGTCGGAACGGGCGAAAAGATGGATGCTTTGGATATCTTCCATCCTGAACGTATGGCAGACCGTATCCTCGGTATGGGTGATATCGTTTCTTTGGTGGAACGTGCGCAAGAACAGTATGACGAAGAAGAAGCCAAACGCTTGCAGAAGAAGATAGCCAAGAACCTGTTCGACTTCAACGACTTCATCTCTCAGATTCAGCAGATTAAGAAGATGGGTAATCTGAAAGAACTGGCCTCCATGATTCCGGGCGTAGGTAAGGCATTGAAAGATGTGGATATCGACGACAATGCTTTCAAGAGCATCGAAGCAATCATCTACTCCATGACGCCCGAAGAACGTACGAATCCGGCAATTTTAAACGGTTCGCGTCGCCAGCGCATCGCCAAAGGTAGCGGTACGACGATCCAGGAAGTGAATAAGCTGATCAAGCAATTCGACGAAACTCGTAAGATGATGCGTATGTTGACGGCTGCCAAGCCGGGAAGTAAGAAATTCCCTTCATTCAGAAGATAAACCCGAAAAGATAATAGAGTATGGAAGAACAGCAGTACAAGCTATTGGACGGAAAAGCCGTTTCAGCTCAGATGAAGCAGGAGATGGCGGAAGAAGTGGCCCGCATCAAGGCTGCCGGTGGAAAAATCCCTCATTTGGCTGCCATATTGGTCGGTCATCTGTCTCTTATACACATCTGACGCTGCCGACGATATGCAGTGTGTAGATC
>ERZ1027099.928-NODE-928-length-12211-cov-5.939947_pt1 | contig 12211 bp, 6 predicted proteins | sample MGYA00519408_ERZ1027099 | MGnify/ENA primary metagenome ERZ1027099 (study PRJEB26926, sample SAMN06164646) | human gut metagenome | biome: ENVO:00009003; feature: ENVO:2100002; material: ENVO:00002003 | host: Homo sapiens | place: USA | collected 2012 ...
TCTACACACTGCATATCGTCGGCAGCGTCAGATGTGTATAAGAGACAGACAAAGGATTTGTAAAGGTTTTTGCGGTATTACTCACACTGGTATGTGTGTTCTATCTCTCCTTCTCCTTCGTAACACGCCATTATACCAACAAGGCGAAAGAAATTGCGAACGGCGACCCGAAAGTGGAACAAGACTACCTCGACTCTCTCTCCAATGAGAAAGTGTGGTTGGGTAACTGGACGCTGAAACAATGTCGTGAGATGGAGATTAGTTTAGGTTTGGACCTAAAAGGTGGTATGAACGTTATCCTTGAAGTTTCTGTACCTGATGTTATCAAAGCACTGGCTGACAACAAGCCGGATGAAGCTTTCAACAATGCATTGGCAGAAGCTGCAAAACAGGCTGTAAACAGCCAGGATGATATCATCACGCTATTTGTCAGAGAATACCACAAAGCTGCTCCTAACGCAAAACTTTCCGAACTCTTCGCAACACAACAGTTGAAAGACAAAGTTAACCAGAAATCATCGGATGCAGAAGTTGAAAAAGTATTGAGAGCAGAAGTAAAAGCTGCTGTTGAAAACTCATATAACGTACTTCGTACACGTATCGACCGTTTCGGTGTTGTTCAGCCGAATATCCAGAGCCTGGAAGACAAAATGGGTCGTATCATGGTGGAATTGCCGGGTATCAAAGAGCCGGAACGTGTGAGAAAACTTCTCCAAGGTTCTGCTAACCTGGAATTCTGGGAAACTTATACAGCTAAAGAAGTTCTTCCTGCCATGCAATCTGCTGATGCTAAATTGCGTGCTGTATTAGCGCAGGAGACAGATGCAGACTCTACCGCTGTAGATTCCACCAAAGAAGCTCCGCTTGCAGAAGCTACTCCGGCCAAGAAAAGCGTAAGTGCTGCCGACAGTCTTGCTGCTGCCCTGAAAGGAGATGCTACAACTACTGAAGATAATTCAACAGCTAACCTGGCAGAAATTAAAAAGCAATACCCTCTGTTGGCTATCCTGCAGTTGAACTCTAGCGGACAAGGTCCTGTGATCGGTTACGCTAACTACAAAGACACTGCTGATATCAACAAATATCTGGCTATGCCGGAAGTTAAAGCAGAACTCCCGAAAGACCTTCGTTTGAAATGGGGTGTTTCTCCTTCTGAATTTGACAAGAAAGGACAGACGTTCGAATTATATGCTATCAAGTCTACCGAACGCAACGGTAAAGCTCCGTTGGAAGGTGATGTAGTAACAGACGCGAAAGATGAATTTGACCAATACAGCAAACCGGCTGTCAGCATGACTATGAACTCTGACGGTGCACGTCGTTGGGCACAGTTGACTAAACAAAACATCGGTCGTTCTATCGCTATCGTTCTTGATAACTATGTATATTCTGCACCAAACGTAAACTCTGAAATCACAGGTGGACGTTCACAGATTACAGGTCATTTCACTCCTGAACAGGCAAAGGACTTAGCAAACGTATTGAAATCAGGTAAGATGCCGGCTCCGGCTCACATCGTACAGGAAGATATCGTTGGTCCGTCATTGGGTCAGGAATCTATCAATGCAGGTGTATTCTCATTCGTAGTGGCTCTGATTCTGTTGATGATCTATATGTGTATGATGTACGGCTTCATACCGGGTATGATTGCCAATGGTGCATTGTTCCTGAACTTCTTCTTCGTATTAGGTGTCCTCTCCTCCTTCCAGGCAGCATTGACAATGTCCGGTATTGCCGGTATGGTGTTGTCACTAGGTATGGCAGTGGATGCGAACGTACTTATCTACGAACGTACAAAAGAAGAACTTCGTGCCGGTAAAGGTGTGAAGAAAGCACTTGCTGACGGTTATTCCAACGCATTCTCCGCTATCTTCGACTCGAACCTGACATCCATCATCACAGGTGTCATTCTGTTTAACTTCGGTACCGGTCCAATCCGTGGTTTTGCTACGACATTGATTATCGGTATTCTAGTATCCTTCTTCACCGCTGTGTTCATGACCCGTATAGTTTACGAACACTTCATGAACAAGGACAAACTATTGAACCTTACATTCACAACCCCTGTTTCAAGAAACTTGATGACCAACACACGTTTTGATTTTATGGGAACAAACAAAAAATCCCTTATCATCACTGTAGCCATCATCCTCGTTTGTATCGGTTCATTTGCCATGCGCGGTTTAAGCCAGAGTATCGACTTTACCGGTGGACGTAACTTCAAGGTACAGTTCGAGAATCCGGTAGAACCCGAACAGATTCGTGAATTGATCTCCAGCAAGTTCGGTGATGCTAACGTTAGTGTTATCGCTATCGGTACAGATAAGAAAACTGTACGTATCAGCACCAACTACCGTATTGAAGATGCAGGAAACGATGTTGACTCTCAAATCGAAGCATATTTATATGAGACTTTGAAACCTGTGCTGACTCAAAACATCACTCTAGCTACCTTTATCGACCGTGACAATCACACTGGTGGTAGTATTGTAAGTTCTCAAAAAGTGGGTCCGAGTATCGCAGACGATATCAAAACAGGTGCTATCTATTCCGTAGTACTGGCTTTGATCGCTATCGGTCTGTATATCTTAATCCGTTTCCGTAACATCGCATATAGTATTGGCTCTATCGTAGCTCTATCATGCGATACCATCATGATTATCGGTGCTTACTCATTGTTATGGGGTATCGTTCCATTCTCACTGGAAATTGACCAAACGTTTATCGGTGCTATCCTGACAGCTATCGGTTACTCTATCAATGACAAGGTGGTAATCTTCGACCGTGTACGTGAATTCTTCGGCCTGTATCCAAAACGTGACAAACGTCAGTTGTTCAATGATTCATTGAATACTACACTTGCACGTACTATCAATACATCATTAAGTACATTGATCGTATTGCTGTGTATCTTCATCCTTGGCGGTGATTCAATCCGCAGCTTTGCATTCGCAATGATCTTGGGTGTTGTTATCGGTACATTGTCATCACTGTTCATTGCATCTCCGATTGCATACAACATGATGAAGAACAAAAAAGTCGTACCAGTAACTACGGAAGAATAATAAATTCCAGAAATAGAAAAAGCCTCTTCCGAACATTCGGTAGAGGCTTTTTCTATTGATTATTAAAACAAATAGAAGCTATAAGACGTTCATCTTAAAAGAAGCCATTGTTAAACTTAAAACCAGATACGATATGAAAGCAAAACAAAACAACTTCTCACAGATTCTTCGTAGTAGCCTCGAGGGGAATCGAACCCCTATCTAAAGTTTAGGAAACTTCTATTCTATCCGTTGAACTACAAGGCCGCTTCAAATTTGCTTGCAAAGATAACGGTTTCTGTCGATTTAACAAGAATAAAAATACAGGTTCCTTTCAGATATTTCAAATATTTGGCGTCAATAGGACAATAAAGTTCGATTTATTTTGATAATTCGATTAACTTTCCGACCTTTGCGCTCACAAATTGAAAGTAAAATCAGTTTTTAAATTAAATATAGTAATTAAAGTTATGGCAGACGAAATGATGGTTAAAGAATTGGAGGAAGTAGTAGTACGTTTCTCCGGCGACTCCGGCGACGGTATGCAGCTGGCCGGCAACATCTTCTCGAACGTGTCGGCTACGGTAGGAAATGACATCTGTACATTCCCCGACTATCCGGCAGACATCCGCGCCCCGCAAGGTTCACTGACCGGTGTTTCCGGTTTTCAGGTCCACATCGGTGCCGGACAGGTTTACACTCCCGGAGACCGTTGCCACGTGTTGGTGGCTATGAATCCTTCCGCACTGAAAACACAAATCAAATTCTGTAAACCGCAAGGACTTATCATTACCGACTCCGACTCATTCGAAGCCAGAGATTTGGAAAAGGCACAATTCAAGACCGACAATCCTTTTGAAGAATTAGGCATAAAACAGGAAGTACTTGAAGTTCCCATCTCTTCCATGTGCAAAGAGAGCCTGAAAGACTCCGGACTAGACAATAAATCAGCACTCCGTTGTAAGAACATGTTCGCACTCGGACTGGTTTGCTGGCTGTTCAACCGTAACCTTGCCGCTGCTGAAAAAATGCTGCGTGAGAAATTCGCCAAGAAGCCCGAAATTGCAGAAGCTAATATTAAGGTATTAAACGATGGTTTCAACTATGGTGCCAACACACATGCTTCTGTCTCTACTTATAAGATTGAAAGTAAAGCTCCGAAATCAAAAGGACTTTATACAGATATCAACGGAAATAAAGCAACTGCTTATGGCTTGATTGCTGCTGCCGAGAAAGCAGGTCTGGAACTCTACTTGGGTTCTTATCCTATCACTCCGGCCACTGATATTCTGCACGAATTAGCTAAACATAAATCACTGGGAGTAAAAACCGTACAGTGCGAAGATGAAATCGCGGGTTGTGCTTCTGCCGTTGGTGCCGCTTTTGCCGGTGCTTTGGCTGTAACGACTACTTCCGGGCCCGGTGTTTGTTTGAAGAGTGAGGCCATGAACCTTGCTGTAATTGGCGAACTTCCATTAGTGATTGTAAATGTGCAACGTGGCGGTCCGTCAACAGGTTTGCCTACTAAATCAGAACAGACAGACTTATTGCAAGCTCTTTACGGACGTAATGGTGAAAGCCCGATGCCGGTGATTGCCGCAACTTCACCAACGAACTGTTTTGATGCCGCATACATGGCATGTAAGATTGCTCTGGAACACATGACTCCGGTTGTATTACTGACGGATGCTTTCGTAGCCAACGGCTCGGCAGCTTGGAAACTTCCTAACTTAAATGAATATCCTGCCATCAATCCTCCATACGTGACTCCGGACATGGCTGGTAACTGGACTCCATACCAACGCAATGAAGAAACCGGTGCACGTTACTGGGCAATTCCGGGAACTGAAGGATTCATGCACCGCATCGGTGGTCTTGAAAAGAGCAATGAAACAGGTGCGATCTCTACCGAACCAGAAAACCATAATAAGATGGTTCATCTCCGCCAAACTAAAGTAGATAAAATTGCAGACTATATCCCCGAACTCGAAGTACTGGGTGATGAAGATGCAGATTTACTGATTGTTGGCTGGGGCGGCACGTATGGGCATCTCCGTCTGGCTATGGACTTTATGCGCGATCATGGAAAGAAAGTGGCTTTCGCACACTTCCAATACATCAACCCGTTGCCGAAGAATACAGCCGATGTATTGCGTAAATACAAGAAGATCGTAGTAGCTGAACAGAATTTGGGACAATTCGCAGGTTATTTACGGATGAAGATACCCGGATTGAACATCAGCCAGTTCAACCAAGTGAAAGGACAGCCTTTCGTTACGAGAGAATTGATAGATGCATTCACTAAATTATTGGAGGAATAAAAGATGAGCGATAAAGTATATACCGTACAAGATTATAAATCAGGCCAACCTCGCTGGTGTCCGGGATGCGGTGACCACGCTTTCCTGAACTCACTGCACAAAGCTATGGCCGAACTGGGAGTAGCTCCGCACAATATTGCCGTCATTTCCGGTATCGGTTGTTCTTCCCGCCTGCCTTACTACGTAAATACGTATGGGTTCCACACTATTCACGGACGTGCCGCTGCTGTTGCAACAGGAGCAAAAGTAGCCAATCCCAATTTGACTATCTGGCAGATTTCTGGTGACGGTGACGGTTTGGCAATCGGTGGTAATCACTTCATCCATGCCGTTCGCCGCAACATTGACTTGAACATGATTCTGTTGAACAACCGTATCTATGGTTTGACAAAGGGACAATATTCACCGACTTCAGAACGCGGATTCGTCAGCAAATCATCTCCTTACGGAACAGTGGAAGACCCGTTCCATCCGGCAGAGCTGGCTTTCGGTGCCCGCGGACGTTTCTTCGCACGTTGTATTGCAGTAGATGGTGCCGCTTCCGTAGAAGTGTTGAAAGCAGCAGCCAACCATAAAGGTGCTTCTGTTGTAGAAGTTCTGCAAAACTGCGTGATCTTCAACGATGGAACTCATGCTTCTGTAGCCACCAAAGAAGGACGTGCCAAGAACGCTATCTATCTGGAACATGGCAAACCCATGTTGTTCGGTGAAAACAAGGAATTCGGATTGATGCAGGAAGGTTTCGGACTGAAAGTGGTGAAACTTGGTGAGAATGGTATCACAGAAAAGGATATTCTTATTCACGATGCTCACTGCCAAGATAATACGCTTCAATTGAAACTGGCGTTAATGGAAGGTCCTGATTTCCCGATTGCACTCGGTGTGATCCGCGATGTAGATGCTCCAACTTACAATGATGCTGTAATTGGACAGATTGAAGAAATCAAAGGCAAGAAGAAATATCATAATTTCCAGGAATTGCTAATGACTAATGATACTTGGGAAGTGAAGTAATTCACCACTTCAATCCATAAAATAATAAAGGCGTAGACAAGAGAATCAACTCTCTTTCTACGCCTTTCATTCTTTCTATCGTGTAACCTATATTTATATCAACCTATTCGAGAGCAGTGCCACCCACTTTTTCCGGCCAATACGGATTCTGATAAATAACAGAATTATCTGTACTATTATCAGGAGACGCAAGTCTCATTTCATTAATAGCAACCGGACTCAAATAGTTGGCTTTAGCCCAAGAATATCCATCATATACCTGATTATTGATTCTCACCTTGCTAAAAGGACGAATATACTTGAATGCTCTGGAGGAAATATTAGAAGTAGCATCATCCGGATCATCTTTTAAAGTAACGTCTTCCGGAAGTTCATAAGTTTTATAAGCCTCTTCCCAAAAGTTATACCCTTCAGGAATAAACTTATTAGTAAGTACGCCATCCCAAGCTCTCCAACGCACCAGGTCATCCCAACGCATTCCTTCGCCAATAAACTCGCAACGACGTTCGCGACGGATATTATATAAGGTAGCATCCACTTCATACGAACCGGGATGAGCGGCCAAATCCGTCTCCTTATTCATATCGGTATTGTCAATGGTTGTCTGGAAATTGCCTGTAATGCCTGCCCGATTGCGTACTGCATCCCAATAGCTTTTCGCTTTACCGTCTACCTTATTATTACGCAAATAGTAGGCTTCCAGATAATTCAGATAAGCTTCGACACCACGAAAGATAATGCACCCTGTAGTCGATTGCGACTGACCGGAAATAATCTGCTTATTATTATATGTCAAGCATTTCCGAATCCGATACCCGGTATTATCAGATGTTTGGGCTTCCAATGATATAATATTAGGTTGTTTGAATTCTTTAAGTGCAGGTTCTTCTGTCGAACTGGATGGAAGCAAATCCTTCTCGCCCAAAACAAACATTTGCAGACGCAGATCACGATTCTCTTTCACATCCATGATAGTTTTGTCACCTTTATATTCATCTCCTGCTGCATAATAGGGAAGTCCGTCTTTCATGACAAAACAGTCTACAAAGCTCTTCAGCATACCATTATTACCTCCAGTAAAAATATAAGCCGGTGTGCCATGCGTGATTGACACGCCACCACCATTCATATATTGCTTCCAGAAAAGAACTTCGGAATAACTACTCATATCTTCTTCCGCAAACATCTCGAAATATGGATTCCAGCCAACAATCCCCGGTATGTTTTTCGGATTGGTCAGACCGGTATTATTGGTCAAAGTAATATCATCAGCCACCTGTTCCGCTGCTTTCATAGCCTCATCCAGAAAGAAATTGATTTCATTATCCATGTTCGCGGAGAAATCGGTATGTATTCTCTTACCCGGCCAGGTTGCATCCCCCGGCACACGCCCTGTTCCCTTATGATACTTTTCAAACGTAGCCTCATACAAAGCAACGCGCGACTTTATCAATAACGCGCAATTCTTTGTTAATCGCGTTTTGTTTCCTGAAATATCATCCACCATATATTTGGCGGCGGAATCGAGCTGATTGATGATAAAACGAGCAACGAGATTACGCGGCTGACGAACAGATTTCTCTGTCAAAACAGACTGATTATCCGGCAATACTTCGGTTATAATTGGAAAATCTCCGAATGATTTCAGTTTACTGTAATAAATCCATGCACGGATAAAGTACATTTCGCCGACATAGTGAAGAATCTGTTCACAATTGCCCTCAATCTTGCCTGCCTCGAATTTAGGAAGCACATTTTCGAAGAAATAATTGCAATAGCGAATTTGAGTAAAATCCCAGCCACCTCCAGTATTAGGAACACGCCACTGACCTTTCTCAAAATAGGTGGAAGAATATCCTCCGGCTACCATATTATCTGTATTCTGGTCATTGTTCACTGTACCGACTCCATATCCACCATGCGTTGAAAAGATGTTGTTGTACTGCGAAATACTATATGCAACCAAGTGGTCCGTCGTATTAAAATACTCTTGCGGAGTCACCTGATCCAGAGGCGCCATATCCAGAAAATCATTACAAGATGTAAGCGACCACGTAGCTCCTGCCATCAAGATTGTTTGTAATGTAATATGTTTCAGTTTCATAAGCCTTAAAATTAGAAGTTAACATTTAAACCTACCGAGATGGTGCGCTGCAACGGATAGAGTTTACCATTATTCGCATCATAAGTGCTTTCCAAAGCCTCCGGGTCGAAAATCTTGGACATATGAGAGAATGTCAACAGATTGTCACCTGACACGTATACTCGAACTGAAGACATTCCGGCTTTATTTGTCCATTGCTTGGGCAATGTATAGCCTATCTGAACATTCTTAATACGGCAGTAAGCTGCATTCTGAATATAGCGGCTCTGCACTGCCATGTTTCTCGAATCACTTTTCAATACGCGTGGATAATAGGCATTTGTATTAGCACCCAACGGGTCACCCTCCGGACGCCAGAAGTCCCAATGTTCCTTAAATCCGGTAGCCTGCCATTCGTCCACTCCATTGGCTCCCCAGAAATAGGGGCCGCTCAACACATAATCGCGCTTGCCCACTCCTTGCAGAAATATGCGGAAATCGACACCTTTCCATGCTGCATCCAACGTGATACCATATTTAAATCGAGGTGTATTATTGCCCAAAATCACACGGTCACCGGGTTTCTCTGTGGTATTTTCACCTGTCGAGATCACTCCATCGCCGTCTACATCCTTATACATGATATCACCTGCTCCCCACTTGCTTCCCAAAGAAGACTGATCCACTTTGGCCAAGTGAGCGTCCATCTCTTCCTGTGATTGTGCGATACCTACCGTTTCATATCCCCAGATTTCTCCTTTCATCATTCCCGGATAATATGCTTCGGAAAGTTTGTTGTTTTCATTCGGATAGCGAGTGATTTTCTGTTGGTCATCGGCTAACGTAAATTTAGCACCATAAGAGAAATCACCAATCATATCTCTCCACCCCAGTTCCAGCTCAAAACCATAGGATTTCATATCGGAATTGTTGATTTTCGGAGGAGTAGCACCCAGTACGGAAGACAATTCCGGAGCCGGGCCAATCATATCATACGTCCAACGCACAAAGTAGTCGAACGAACCGGTCAAGCGATTATTAAACAGCCCCCAGTCCAAACCGATATCCCAGGTTTCAATCGTTTCCCAAGTCTTCAAGCTGGAGACGATACCGGGTAGGCTTGCATAATTCGGTCTTTTTCCATTCACCAACCAGTTATAATCAGTGCCTTGTGGCATCGTCTGATAGAAAGGATACCATGCATCCTTAGTATCCGTATTACCCAACTGCCCCCATGAACCTCTTAATTTCAATACATCAATATGAGCTTTATCGGCTATATTCCTGAAGAAATCTTCACGTGCTATATTCCATCCGACTGACAATGACGGGAAAAATCCCCAACTCTTGTCATTAATGAAACGGGACGAACCGTCATAACGACCGTTCAACTCTATCAGATAGCGTTCTTTATAATTATAGTTGATACGCCCGAAGAATCCGGCTACCCCATTGTGTGCATATCCACCGGAAGTAGTAGGAGATTCCGTTGCTGTATTCAGTGTAGGCACAGAATTGGAGATCAGCGTATTCTTCTGCCCCGACAAACTTCTTGTCTTATACAACTCCGCATTAAAACCTGCCATCACTTTAAAGTAATGACCGCTTTCATATTGTTTAAAATAATCGGAATAGATATTCGTGCTGTAATAATTCTCTTTATAATTATATTCGTTCACAACGGAACTGCCGGCTCCATAACTTCCCCATGGTATAGAATACGGATTACCGTCACCGTCATGAGAGAAGATAGGTAATACTTCCCAATGTTCATTTTTGTTTTCCGTTCTTAGAGCACCCTCGATATTAATTGTCCAGTTCTTGACCGGTTCAAACACAAACTGCAACTGTTGAGTATTCAAGTCTTTCTGGTTGGTTTGTCGGCCACCATCCTCCAATTCTGTAATTTCCACACCATTCATGGGATAGCCATTAGGATCGTAAGCCGGACAGGTGGGCCAGCGGCGAGCGATATTATGGAAGAATAGCCCGGTCAGATAAGAGGGTCGGTCAAAGTCCTCACGTGTCCATTTGGTAGAATAGTTCACTCTGAACCAATCTGTGATCTGCGCTGTAATGGTGCTGTTCATTGTATAACGTTGCAAATTATCTTCACCATGCCGCAACAGACCGTTCTGGTCCATAAAACTACCGCTCAATGAAAATTGGATTTTCTCATTACCTCCCGAAATACTTAGATTATGTTCTTGAGATGGCACCCAGTCATTGTAGAATTCTTTAAACCAATCCGTATTGGCATTCGCTCCGCCATAATTGTTCCAACGGTTATTATTCGTATTCAGTGTTGTGACGGATGTTATCTTTCCCTCCTGATAATCTTTTATTTTCTGTAACTGCTCGGATGAGAACGGAGCCTCACCGGATCTGCCCGCATTCTCTGCGGCACGATTAAAGTACTGTGCAAAAGTATATGAGTCCATCATTTCAGGCACTGATACCGCGTCGCTGAAACGGACATTTCCATTATAACTGACTCTGGCTTTACCCGCTTTCCCTTTCTTGGTCTGAATCAGAATAACACCAAAAGCAGCACGCGCTCCATAAATAGAGGCAGAAGCAGCGTCTTTCAAAACAGAAACCGTTTCTATATCATTCGGATTCAACGAATTAAGATTACCTTCGATACCGTCAATCAACACAAGTGGAGACGACCCGGAACCATCACCGATTGTTCCTGCACCACGAATATTAAAACTCATCGAACCATCCAAGGCTCCACCTTCACTTCCTACCGTGAAGTTCAAGCCTGGCACTGTACCCTGTAGGGCCTGCGCCACATTGGTTACAGGACGTGCAGCCAACACTTTCGCATCGACCATACCTACCGCACCGGTTACATTTACTTTTTTTTGTGGTCCGTAGCCTACAACGACTACTTCGTCGAGCTGTTCCGAATCTTCTTTCATAACGATATTAAGGGGTGTCCCATCAGCTTTCACGGTAATAGTTTTATAACCAATAAACGAAAGTGAGAGAACTGCTCCTTTGGGGGAATCGATAGAGAAGCGTCCGTTGAGATCAGTAACAGTACCTGTGGCAGTACCTTGCACCTTTACAGAGACTCCAATAAGAGGTTCTCCGTTTTCATCCACTACAACACCTGTAGTCTTTACTTTTTGCTGCTGTATATCAGCAGTTTCCTATGTTTCATTAGTATTAGCTACTGCTTGCATAGGTTGTGTGCACCATAACAATAAAGTAGCAACTGCTGCTATTTTCAGGCAACGTGTTCCCCGTCCTTCCATAAAGGCCGGGCATCGGTTAGTTTTTCTTGTCATACTTTAATTTATTCAGTTAGACATTAGTAAGTTAGAATTTCTAAGGTTTTATGGTGCCTTCATATATTATTTGACACCATGTTTCAGGCAATTTGTGTGTTTAGTTTTCCATAGGCTTTTCTATTTTTATCTTAGGTTAATACTTGCCAGAGTTCTTAACGAACTTGGTTTTACCTATGCTTGGAAACACAACTTGGAAGGACATTTTAGATAAAACAGTCATCCATACACTCGCACCGCTTTGAGTTTGAGACGATTTGTATGTAAATTGCTATATAATAAATACTTATTTTGATACCAAAGGCAAGTTGATAAAACTGTTATCCCATTTTGTTGCCAGAAAACACAACAATCCAGCTATCCCGTTTTAAAATATTTTAGTAGATTTACTTGCGTAATATTTCATTTTATTCTACTTTTGCTTCACCATAATGACTGTCTCTTATACAC
>ERZ1027099.942-NODE-942-length-12091-cov-16.621386_pt1 | contig 12091 bp, 10 predicted proteins | sample MGYA00519408_ERZ1027099 | MGnify/ENA primary metagenome ERZ1027099 (study PRJEB26926, sample SAMN06164646) | human gut metagenome | biome: ENVO:00009003; feature: ENVO:2100002; material: ENVO:00002003 | host: Homo sapiens | place: USA | collected 2012 ...
ACGAGATTTCTGCCTGTCTCGTGGGCTCGGAGATGTGTATAAGAGACAGGTCTGCCCCGGCCGCCTGCACCGCCGGTGCCGCCCCCCGCGCCGCCGGTGCGGTACGACCTTTCCACCCGGGGCGTGGACCCGGGGCTGTTCCCCTTCCGCACATGGGCGCGGCTGCAGAAGGAGCTGCTGTACTCTTCGCCGGAGCTGCTCACCCACGGCGATGCGCAGGGCGACCCGGCCCTGCGGCGGGCACTGGCCGAATATCTTTCCGAATACCGGGGCGTGCAGTGCGGGCCGCACCAGATCGTGGTGGGAGCCGGTCTGGAATACCTGCTGAGCCTGCTGGCCCCGCTGCTGCCGGGCATGGCCGCAGTGGAAACGCCTGGCTACCCCCGCGCAAAACAGGTGCTGGAAAACAGCGGCGTGCACTGCTGCTGCCTGCCGGTGGACGGCGACGGCCTCTCGGTGGAGGCGCTGAACCGGTCGGATGCGGCGGTGTGCTACGTCACGCCCAGCCACCAGTTCCCCACCGGCGTCACCATGCCGGCGGGCCGCAGAGCCGAGCTTCTGCACTGGGCAGCCCGCAGGCCGGGCGGCCGGTACATCATAGAGGACGACTACGACTCCGAGTTCCGTTTTGACACCCGTCCCCTGCCCAGCCTGCAGGGCATGGCGGGTGCAGACGGCCCGGTGGTGTACCTCTCCACCTGCTCCCGCAGTCTGGCCCCCAGCATCCGCATTGCCTATATGGTGCTGCCGGAGCACCTTCTGCCCGCATGGAGAGAAAAGTACCGGCTCTATTCCGGCACCGTGAGCCGCTTTGAGCAGCAGACGCTGGCCCGATTCATCACAGAAGGCTATTTCACCCGGCATCTGGCCCGGGAGCGGGTGGCCTACAAGGCCCGGCGGGACGCACTGGCTGCAGCGCTGACGGCAGCCTTTGGGCCGGAGGAGCTGACCCTTGCAGGCCTGCACACCGGTCTGCATCTGCTGGCAAAGCTCAGGGACCCGCCTCCGGACGGCGCCCTGCGCCGCGCCGCCGAAGCCGAAGGCGTGCAGCTGGGCCTGCTGAGCGATTATGACCTGACCGGCGAAGCTCCCTCGGCGGCGGGCACGCTGGTGCTGGGCTACGGCTCCTTGAAGGACGAGGCCTGTGCCTCGGTGGGCGAAACGTTGAAAAAGGTCTGCACGGCGGCGCGGGAAGCGTCCGTGACCGTGTAGATGCCGCTGGCGGCATTCCACCGGCCGGGCAGAGCCTGCGCTTCCACGACGGCGCCGTTGTTGGCCAGAAATTCCAGCGTGCGGCCCAGCGCGTCGTAGTCCAGCGCGGTCAGGTCGGTGAGCAGCAAAGAGCTGACGCCCCGCAGCGCGTCCGGCAGGGTGGTGGGCAGCAGCTCTGCATTCTGCCGGAAAAAGGCGTCCCACGCGGCTGCACGGGCCGCTGCAGTGCGCTGGGGCGAAAGCGCAGTGTCCGCCTGCAGCTGGCACAGAAACGCATGGGCGTCCCCGGCAGAAATGCCCTGCACCGCCCGGCTGCGGCCATAGCGGGCAAGCTCGTCTTCGGTCAGTGCGCCGGAAAAGCCGATCCGAATCGGGCCGTAGCGGCTGGCAATGCGCTCCAGCACATCGGGAGAGAAGGCCAGATACCGGGTATCCTCCGGCAGGGCAAGCACCTGCATCAGTGCTTCCCGGCAGCGGGCCGGGCCTGCAGCGGCATAGCACTGCGCAAGGGCCGCCTGCTCATCGGCAAAGGGCACTGTGAGCACAGCGGGCACACCGAGCAGATGCACGCAGTTCTGGCTGGCGTTCAGGTAGGCCAGCACAAAGCCTGGCTGTTCGCCGGAGACGCACAACAGCACTGTGAGCTGATCGGTCGTCCGGGGCAGCTGAACGGGCACACCGCTCTCGCTGCGGGCCGCCTGCCGCAGCTGGGCACGCAGCTGCTGGCGGGACAGCAGCACCGTGCCGCCCACCAGCGGGACCAGAACCAGCAGCGACGCCAGCAGCGATGTCCAGAAAGGTCTCCAACCTCCACTGCGCATGGTACATACCGCCTTTCGGTTTTTGCATAAAGCTTTGGCCCATAGGCAAGACTTTATGCAGAAAAGGAGGCGTTTGCAGATGAAACACAACAAAGAGACCACACCGATCACAGAGAAAGAGCGGGAGGACTTCTGGCTGGAGATCGGCCCGGCCAGTGCCTATTACGGCACAGATTCCTATGAAACAGCCAGAGAAAACGGCGATGCCAGCCCGGACGGGAAGCGTCTTGGCTTTGACGGCGCAGAGCCTAAATAAAGTGGTTGGTTCCCAGCGTGCCGGTAATTTCTCCTCGGACACGAATCGGGCCATTCCATCGCCCGCCCTATTGCCTTCGGCAACAGGGTCCCACCCCAGCGGACGGTCCTCGGAGAAACTCCCGGCCCACTGGCCCGGTAGATGCAGCTTGCCATTACGGCCTTTTGGGGTGAAAATGCGTTTGTTTCCCTGAAAAGTCACACCAAAATAAAATTCATCTGTCTGCATAACAGATGAAAAAGCAGCATATGATATATAAAATGTCTTGCGCACAAGGACAGAATATGGTATAGTCTTTCTATCGCGCACAGCTGTGCGCCGGAAGAACTGAAAAAGATGTGTACGGCAGGCAGTGTCCGTGCACTCTGGAGAAGCCCGCGTTTCAGAGCGGCGGGTGCCGAAGGTGTAAGGCCGCAGGGAAAGGCGGCTGTATCTCTCAGGCAAAAGGACAGAGCCATCGTCTTTGCGCAATGGGGCGCAGCCGGGAATGCGGCGTGCCCCGGCTGCGGAAAATGAGAGCGTTCCGAATTTTGCGGACAGAGCCTTTGGCGGGTTCTGTCCGCTTTTGTTTTGTGTATAGGGGGAAAAGAGAGAATGGTCGAGATGATCACACAGGTGAACAACGCCGTCAACGGTGTGGTGTGGGGGCCCTTTGGTCTGGCGCTGCTGTTCTGCACCGGCTTCTGGATGAGCGCCCGCACGGGCTTTTTCCAGTTCCGTAAAATGGGCTACTGGCTCCGGCACACCATCGGCGCGATCTTCACCAACAAGGACGTCACCGCGCACACCAGCAAGGAGGATATGGCCATCAGCCAGTTCCAGAGCATGTGCACGGCACTGGCGGGCACCATCGGCACCGGCAACATCGTAGGTGTGGCAACGGCCATCGTCTCCGGCGGCCCGGGTGCCATCTTCTGGATGTGGGTCATGGCATTGCTTGGCATGATGACCAGCTTTTCCGAGAATGTGCTGGGCGTCTACTTCCGCCGCAAAAACGAAAAGGGCGAGTGGTCGGGCGGTGCCATGTACTACCTCACCGACGGTCTGGGCGCGAAAAAGGGCTGCCGGCAGATCGGCAGAGTGCTGGCGGTGCTGTTTGCCTGCTTCTGCATCCTTGCATCCTTCGGCATCGGCAACATGAGCCAGATCAATTCCATTGCCGGTAATATGAACGCCGCCTTCGGCGTGCCGACCCTCGTCACCGGCCTGTGCCTGATGGTGGTCACAGCCCTCATCGTCATTGGCGGACTGAAGCGGGTGGCCGCTGTCACCGAGAAACTGGTGCCGCTGATGGCGCTGTTTTACATTGCAGGCGCACTTGTGATCGTGGTGCTCCATGCAGGCAATATCCCGGCAGCATTTGCCGCCATCTTCAGGGGTGCCTTCAACCTGAACGCCGCAGGCGGCGGTGCGCTGGGCTACGGCATCAGCCAGACCATCACATGGGGCTTCAAGCGCGGTGCCTTCTCCAACGAAGCCGGTCTCGGCTCTGCCGTCATGGTCAACTCGGCCTCCAACGTCAAGGAGCCGGTGCATCAAGGCATGTGGGGCGTGTTTGAGGTGTTTGCGGATACCATCGTGGTCTGCACGCTCACCGCGCTGGTCATTCTGACCACCGGCGTTGTGGATCTGCAGAGCGGTGCGGTGCTGGTCGGCGTGCAGGACAACGCGCTGGTGGGTCAGGCGTTCACCGCAGCCTTTGGCAGCTTCGGCCCCAAGTTCATTGCCATCTCCATCCTGCTGTTTGCCTACTCCACCACGCTGGGCTGGAGCCACTACGGCACCAAGGCTGTGGAGTACCTGTTCGGCGCCACCGGAAGCCGCATCTACAAGGTGGTGTTCGTGTGCATGACCGTGGTGGGCGCTACCATGAAGCTGGGTCTTGCGTGGGACCTCTCCGATACCTTCAACGGCCTGATGATGATCCCGAACCTCATCGGTGTGCTGGCCCTGTCCGGCACCGTGGTGGCCATTACCAGAAACTACTTTGACCGCAGGGTGAAGGGCAAGGACATCGAGCCCATGTGGTCGGCCTTCCCGGAATACCAGAAACAGGAAGAAGCGGAAGCCGCTGCAGAGGAAGCAGAGCTGGAAAAGGCCGCGAACAAATAAAAAAGAGACGCAGGGGCCGTCCACAAATCGTGGACGGCCCCTGCGTTTTATCATCATTCTTTTTCCAGCAGCAGGAACCGGAACGAGATCTCAGTCTCCAGCTCCGGCAGGGCGGCAAGACGTTCTGCACCGCCGCGGGGCGTTTTCCAGTAGTAAGGCGTCATGGCGAACAGGGCTTCCAGCTGGTCCTGCGGCACCGTGATGCGGCCCGACACCTCCCGCTCTCCAATGGCCCGGAAGCCTGCGTAGGCGATCTGCTGCACCGGGTTTTTATACGGCTTTTCGTAAAGCACCGCTTTCATCTGATAGAGGTGCTCCGCACCGGGCACCACGTAGATCATCCGCCCGCCCGGGCGCAGCACCCGCAGGAACTCCTCCTGCGCAAAGGGCGAAAAGCAGTTCAGCAGCAGGTCGGCCCAGCCGGTGCGCACCGGCTGGCTGAAGCTGGACGCCACCGCATACTGTGCCGTGGGCAGGGCCTTTGCGGCCAGACGCACCGCAGGCTTTGCGATATCAAAGCCCGCCAGCTGCACCCGGCTGCCCTTTTCGGCAAAGGCCTGTGCGATGCAGCGGTCGTACCAGCCCTCGCCGCAGCCTGCATCCAGCAGGTGCAGCGGCGCTTCCGGCGCGGCAGGCAGGCCGTATTCCAGACACAGCTCTCCCAGCGCCCTGCCGAAGATGCCGTAGTATCCGGCATTCAGAAACGCGCGGCGGGCCGCTACCATCTCTTTGCTGTCGCCGGGGGCCTTGGTGCGCATGCTCTGCACCGGCAGCAGGTGCCAGTAGCCCTCCTTTGCACGGTCGAAGCAGTGGCCCTTTGTGCATTTCAGGGTGCTGTCGCCGGTCAGTTTTTCCCCGCACAGCGGGCACTGCCATGGGGCAAACGGTTCATTTTTGCTCATACTTCGTCGCTGTGATCCTCAATGGGGGCAGTTGCGCCGCCGTGGGCATTCATATATTCCTCAAAGTTGGTGAACTTCTGCTGCGGCGGGCGGCGGCTGATGAGCACCAGACCCGGGTCATCGTCCCGTACAGCGGCACGGCTGCGGCGGCCGGACTCCGTTTTGGGTGCGCGGGCCGCTGCGGGCTGGGCGCTGCGGGGGGCGTTCTGACGGCTGCGGGGGCCGTTGTTTGCGCTGCGTCCCTGCTCTGCATTCTGGTTCTGGGCGGCAGGCTGACCGTTCTGGCGTGCCGGGCGTTCATTGCGGCGGCCGCGCGGGCCCTGACTGCTGCCAGACTGCTGTGCAGGCTGCGCGGCAGTGCGGATGGCCGGGGCGGCAGGTGCAGCCGGGGCCTTCTTGGCCGGACGCAGCGGCGTGGCCTCCGGCGCACTGACAAAGTGCGGGTCAAACTTGGGCTGTGCATTGCTGCCGCGGGCAGGAGCATTCTGTTCCCGGCGCGGGCGGCTGCCAGTATTGGAACGGCGGTCGCTACTGCGTCCGCCGGAAGTGCGCTTGGTATCATCCATGAGTGGTTCCTCTTTTTCGATTTTTACAGGCTTCGCCTGCACTTTGGGTGCAGGTGCGGCCTTTTTTTCAGGCTTTGCTTCGCTCTTTGCAGGCTTTGCCTGTTTTGCGGCCTGCTTTTCTGCCGGTTCGGCGGCAGCGGCCTTGGGCTTTTTGCCGCGCACGGGCGGCTCCGGGCGCACCGGCGCGGGCACGCCGTCCCATGGGTGGCCGCTCACCACAGGGATCTTGCGGCGGTTCAGCTTTTCGATGCCCGCCAGATACTCCTGCTCCTCGGGTGCGCAGAAGCTGACCGCCGTACCGTCGGCACCGGCGCGGGCCGTGCGGCCGATGCGGTGCACATAGGTCTCCGGCACCTCGGGCAGGTCGTAGTTGAACACGTGGGACAGCTCGCTGATATCGATGCCGCGGGCGGCGATATCGGTGGCTACCAGCACCTTGGTCTTGCCGGCCTTGAAGTTTTCCAGTGCGGTGACGCGGGCGGTCTGGCTCTTGTTGCCATGGATCGCCGCAGCCGGGATGCCCTGCTTGGTGAGGTCTTTTGCGATCTTATCCGCGCCGTGCTTGGTGCGGCTGAACACCAGCGCATTCACCACCGGGGGCTGCAGGTTCTTGATGAGCCAGGGCAGCAGGAATTTCTTGTTGCCCTTTTCCACATGATACAGGCTCTGCTGGATGCGGTCCACAGTGCTGGACACCGGGTCCACCTTCACAAAGGCGGGCTTGCGCAGGATGCCGGCCGCCAGTTGTTCGATCTCGGTGGGCATGGTGGCGCTGAACATCAGGTTCTGGCGCTCCCCCGGCAGCTTTGCGATCACCTTCTTCACGTCGTGCACAAAGCCCATATCCAGCATCCGGTCGGCTTCGTCCAGCACAAAGATCTCAAGGTCCGACAGGTCGATGAAGCCCTGCCCGATCAGGTCGTTGAGCCGTCCCGGGCAGGCAATGAGGATGTCTACCCCCTTTTTGAGCGCTTCCACCTGCGGTGCCTGCCCTACGCCGCCAAAAATGACGGTGCTGCGCAGCTTGAGATACTTGCCGTAGGCGTCAAAGCTCTCGCCGATCTGCAGGGCAAGCTCACGGGTGGGGGTCAGGATCAGGGCGCGGATGGCCCCCTTTCTGCGGGGCGCATTGGCCGTGAGCCGGTCCAGCATGGGCAGCGCAAAAGCAGCCGTCTTGCCGGTACCGGTCTGGGCACAGCCCATCAGATCCCGGCCGGACAGCACCGGCGGGATCGCCGCCGCCTGAATGGGCGACGGGGTCTCATAGCCTGCTTCCTGCACAGCGCGCAGGAGCGGGGCGGACAGATTCAATTCTTTAAAAGTCATGGTTCTCCTAATTATTTCTCATGTGATTCGTTCGGCACACAAACCCTCTCCGGCTTGCGTTCGCTCGCCAGCTCCCCCGAAGGGGGAGCTTTTACAAGAAGGATCACTTTTGTGCACATCCCGAAGAGCTCCCCCCTTTGAAGGAGCTGGCAAAACCGTCAGGTTTTGACTGAGAGGCTTATTCCGTAATTTTCCGGCACTCCACGTAGTACCGCTTTTCTTCGGCGTGGCCCATGCTGAAGGTCTTGCGGGGCAGCACGCCGCCCATCACAACGCCCTTGAACAGGTCGCTCTTGGCAAACGGCGGCATCAGAAAGGCCACAGCACCCTTTTTGCACAGGGCGCGGACGGCAGGCTCGTCGTGGACGTAATCCACCCGTGCCTCCGTGTGGCGTTCCATATAGTCCGCAATAAAATCGTCGATGGTGCCCACGGTCAGCGGCTCGGTGGGGTTCTCGAAGCTGAGCACGTTGGACATGTGCGGCCCTGCCAGCGTGAAGGGCTGCTGCTTGCTGCCGCCGAAGCAGCAGCCGGCCATATTGGAGTCGCTCCACGTGATCAGGCTCAGCAGCACCGTGGCGCAGTCCACATTGAACAGCACCCGGTGGATGGGCTCGATCTCAATGGAAGGCGAGTGCACATTGCACACCTCGGCCAGACACCAGCGGGCGGGATGCACCGCTGCCTGCTCCGGCGTCAGGGTCTTTTTCAGCTCCTCCCAGCAGGCCTTTGCGGTGGCCAGCGAGTGGTTGCCGTCGCCCACGGCCAGCGTCAGCGGGTCGCGGCGGGTGGCATCCGGATACTTTTTGTCAAACTCTTCCTGACTGCCCAGCACGGCCAGTGCATCCTCGATCTGCGCGATGAGGGCAGGGTCCTCCACGGCCCAGCCCGCAATGTGGCCGCCGTTCAGCATCAGTTCGCCCTCGTATACCTTGGGCAGCTCCTGTTTGTGCGCCGCCACCGGCTCGATGAGGGTGCAGCCCGGGTCATCGGCCAGCATCATGATGTGAGGCGTTTCCAGACTGGCACCGGTGCGCACCTTCATGCGGGGCGGGATGCGGCTTTCCACGGTACTCTCGCTGGGGCGCACCGTGCATTTCTCGCCCCGGCGGTAGCTGTAGGCTTCCAGATCCACCATGCCCACAAGGCCCTGCCGCACCTTGCCGCTCTGCTCGGTGCGCTCTACGTAGATAAAGCCGTCCACCGCGCGGGTGAGCACATTCTGTGCGTAATCGTCCATGGCGGCGTGGATCTTTTCAATGCGGGCGTCCGCGTCGCCGTCCTCCAGATAGACCTCCGGCAGGATCAGGTTCAGGGTGCTGGGACTGCCCGCCGCTGCGGCCTCGGCCTTCTGCCAGTAATCCCGGTCACTGGTGAACTGGTCGCAGGCGATGCAGCCCCATTTTTCCAGCGGGATCTGTGCCGAAGGCAGAAGGATATGGGCCGGTGCAAAGCAGGATTTGGTATTCATAGCAGATTCCTCCCTCTTATAAAACCAGAGACGTTACTGGAAAATGTCGGCGCTGTGCAGCACCAGATGCTGCACGCCCTGTCCGGCGGCAGACTGCTCCAGTGCGGTGCGGCTGTCGGCGTCCACCGCCTTGTCTGCCGTCACCAGCAGGTTGTCCATGCCCAGCATCACAGCGGGCACATCCAGCGACACGCTGTTGGTATTGCACTGATCCAGCGTGTAGCTGAACCACAGGGTCATGCTGCCCGCAAAGCGGCTCTGCAGGGCGGCGATATCCGCCTTGAGCTGGTCCGCGCGGGAAACGCCGCTGGTCTCGCCGTAGTCCTGTTTGCGGCTGAGTTTCGGGAACTGGACATTGGTCAGGACCACCTGCTCAAAGCCCATGCCCTGCACCTCGGCCACAAGGTCGCCTACATATTCCACTGCCGCAGCGGAGTAGGGGTTCAGCCATGCATTGCCGTCCTTCTGGGCGTCCAGCCACAGGCCGTCGCCGTAGTGGATAGCCATGCTGCGGTCGGTGCGGGAGGAGATGGGGTCCTTGAAGGCTGCAAGCTGGGCCACAGGGATCACGCCCTCTTCCCGGAAGATGGCCGCGATGCGGGCCGGGTCCACGGTGGTACCGGCAATGCTCTGGGCGGCAGCCGGCACCTGCGAAGCGTAGCAGATGCTGCCGTCCGGTGTTTTCAGGGTCACAAGGCCGTAGTCTGCCCCCTGTGCCTTGAGCTGCTGTGCCGCCGCACGGATGGATGCGTCATCGGCAAGGGCGCTCACGTCCACCGCAGCCCAGCTGCCGCCGGTGACGGCTCTGCCGTCCAGTCCCTTGGGCTGTTCCGGCTCCGGCTGGGACGAGGCCGCTTCCTCTGCCGCCGCAGATGCAGCCGCTTCGGAGGAAGCCGCTGCGCGGGATGCAGATTCCGCTTCCAGATCCCGGTTCTTCACCACGGTGTACCATGTGTGCGTGGCCCAGTCCAGCACATGGGGTGCCGCCAGCCATGCCGCGCCCAGCACCACCAGCACCAGCACCAGGATGCCGACGCCGCGCTTGATGCGGGCGCCCCGGCTGTAGAAGCTGCGGTGGTAGCGCTTGACCTTCTGCCGTTTATACTTTGCCATTGTCGATCCTCCTCCCTGCAAAAATCACAGGATCACAGAATGTCCGGTAAAACCATAGATCGCCAGTGCCAGCACACCGATGTACACCAGCGTGATGGGCAGGCCGCGGAAGGCTTCCGGGATGGCCTTGCTGCGCAGGCGGTGGCGGGCTTCCGTTACCAGCAGCACCGCCAGCACATAGCCAAGGCCGCTGCCCAGACCAAACCCGAGGGACTGGCCCAGCGTAAAGCTCTGGGTGCGCTCCACCAGCACGGTGCCCAGCACACAGCTGTTCAGGCCCGCCAGCGGCACGATGCGCAGCAGTGCACTGCGGTGCGGCAGGCCCTTTGCCAGCCACAGCACCGCGTATTCCAGCAGGCACACCACGGCGATGCTGGCAATATAGACCAGCGGGCGCAGCTGGACACGGTTTGCCAGCGGCGCGATCCGGCTGCCGGCATACCATGCAAAGGGCGTTACCAAAATCTGAGTGATGCACAGCTGCATACCGAACAGCCAGCTGCTGGTGCGGTCATCGCCCACCAGCTGCACCAGACGGGACACGCCCAGCGCACGGGTAAAGACGGCGTTCTGTGCGAACACCGCCAGCAGTGCATAGTTGAAGAACACTGCACTGGTCGTAACAACATCTTTCATCCTTCGCGGTCCGCCTCCTTCTGGGAATGCACATCCACAAGGTTGCCCGCCTCTTTGGTGAGATATGCCCTGCGCCTTGCGGCCAGCGCACGCCATACCGCGCAAAGCACGCCCAGCACGATAAAGCCGCCCGCCGGCATCCCGGCCATGGGCAGCACCGGGCGGCTGACTGCCACGCCGAACACGGTGCCTGCGGCCAGCCATTCACGGATGCAGCCCAGCAGCACCAGCAGCAAAGCATAACCCACGGTGATGCGCAGGCCCTTGGAAACGGCCTTGCGCACCGTCTCCTGTACGCGGCCGAAACGGTAGGTCAGCAGCGGCTCCACCGTGAGCATGGGCAGATAGATGCCAAGGCTCAGCAGGCCGGTGCCGAACAGCATGTTCAGAATGGGGTACACCGCCAGATACACCACAGCGGTGCTGAAGCCGTACACCAGTGCACGGGGCAGCAGCTTTTTCTGCAGCGTTTCCGGGGCAGGGTCCTCGTCGTACAGGGGCACAAGGCGGCTCAGCAGGCAGGCCAGCACGCGGGAGGGCACCAGCAGCAGCGCCACCGCCGCCGCCAGCATCACCGCATTCTGGCCGCTGGTGGCAAGCACCACCAGCGGGGCCAGACCCATGCCCTGCATGACCACCGGGTTATTCAGGAACACCCGGTCATGGTGGGCAAATTTGCCGGGGTCTTTTACGATCAGTTCAGCCGTTGCGCGTCTCATTGTGCTGCCCCCTTTCCGGCATCTGCCTGCAGATGGGTCAGGTGATACAGCTTTGCCTCGGTGCGGTCGATCCATGCCGACACACTGTTGACCACCAGCAGCGCAAAGCATACACCGGTCTCATACACGCCGTAGTAGCGGAAGCCCATGCTCACAACGCCCACCAGCACGCCGTACAGGATGCGTCCCATGCGGTGGTGCACACAGGTATAGGGTTCGTTGAGCAGGAACACTGCGCTGAACAGGATCGCGCCAGTGAGCAGCTCGTCCCGCACGCACCGCAGGCGGGGCAGCACATTTGCCAGCACGGCACTGTCGGCCAGACCCGCCTGCCGCGGGAAGAGGAAGGCGATCAGGGCACAGGTGAGCAGAAAGCTGACCGAGGCAGACATGTGGGCGTCCTTCTGGGTCCACAGGAACAGGCCGCAGGCCAGGATCACCAGCGCCGCGCCGGTGCCCATGGGGGCGGCATACTCGCCCAGACTCAGCACCAGCGAACGGATGTTCAGCATACCGCCGCTGCGCAGGGTGTCCTCAATGGTGCTGGACACCGGCACCATGGAAGCGTCCCACAGGGGGATGCTGGTGTAGGGCTGCGGGTAGCGGAACACCTGCTCCGGCCATGACACCGCCGCCACCACATAGCCCACAGCGGCGGGGTTGAAGGGGTAGCTGCCGTAGCCGCCGAAAATCTCCTTGCCGATGAGCACACCGGCAAGCACTGCGATGATCAGAACATAGATATCCACCGTTACCGGCATCAGCAGGGCGATGACGAGTGCAAAGCTCTCGTTGGAAAAGTCACCGGCCTGATACACGCGGCGGCGCAGCAGCGAAACGAGACGGTCGCACAGATTTCCGGTGAGCACCGCGATGCCGCACAGCAGCAGCGGGCGCACACCGTACAGGAAGCAGGCCATCCACAGCACCGGCACTGCCATAAAGCAGATATGCTTA
>ERZ1027099.962-NODE-962-length-11898-cov-43.667736_pt1 | contig 11898 bp, 9 predicted proteins | sample MGYA00519408_ERZ1027099 | MGnify/ENA primary metagenome ERZ1027099 (study PRJEB26926, sample SAMN06164646) | human gut metagenome | biome: ENVO:00009003; feature: ENVO:2100002; material: ENVO:00002003 | host: Homo sapiens | place: USA | collected 2012 ...
GTATTTCTCTCAACCATTTTTCTAATTCTCCCGTCCATTGGCGCTTATAGGTAAAGCTGTCACGGAAGCCCCAGCCGTGGCCGCCGATAGGATAGGTGTGGAGGGAAGCAGGGACTTTATTCTTTACCAGTGCCAGGTAATAGCTCACGCTGTTGCTGACGGGTACAGCTCCGTCATCGCTGCTATGCATGATGAAGGCGGGAGGAGTGTCGCCTGTTACTTGCAGTTCATTGGAGTAAAGTCTCACTAGCTCTTCTGACGGGCTTTTTCCTAAAAGATTGTCACGTGAGCCCTTATGGCAGTTGGACAGATCCATGCTTATGACGGGATAAAACAGGATCTGAAAATCCGGACGCGTTCCGGCTGTATAGTGGGTGGCTGCCGTACTGGCCAGATGTCCGCCCGCAGAGGCCCCCATGATACCCACTTTTTGAATATGCCATTCGTTGGCGTGTTCTCTCATCAGCCGGATAGCCTGATGGGCGTCGCTCAACGGTACATCATGGTGTCCGTTTGGCATACGGTATTTCAATACGGCGTATGTGATGCCTTGTGCGTTGAACCAGTCTGCCATATCGTGCCCTTCGTGATTCATTGCCAGGCGTATGTATCCCCCTCCGGGACAAGCCACGACTGCCAGTCCGTTCGGTTTGGCTGCCGGATAAATGGTAAGGGTAGGCTCACTGACATTGGAAATCCGGTTGTTCTCTAATTTCTGCTCGGGAGTGGTGATGCCGTTGGAGTTGGGGGCGCCATCGGGCCATAATTCCAACTCTACAGGTTTCTGGGCAGATAATGCGGTAGAGATTGCAAGTAAACTCATTAGTAAGATTCGTTTCATATAGCTTTTATTTTCACGGTATTTGAAAAAGGGTTATTTTTTCTTTATATGCATACTGGCTTTAACCAGCCATATGATCAGGAGGATATAGGCGGCCATTGACAGCACTTCGCTCAACGGGTTGCTCAGCCATTCTTCGTTGATCAGATTGATACCGCCAAAGCGCATGGCGGCACTGACAACCCCCATCAATGCGCCTCCGGCTATGAATCCGGATGCCAGCAAAGTTCCCTTCTCGCCACGTTCGGCGTTCACCGCCTCGTCTTTGCTGCGGGTAGTGACATACCAATTCACCGCTCCACCTACCAGCAACGGCAGGTTCAATTCCAGTGGAATGAACATACCCAGCGCAAAAGCCAGTGCGGGTACTTTGAAGTAGGTCAGCACCAATGCCAGCACAGCGCCTATTCCGTAAAGCAGCCAGGGAGCGCCTACACCGTTCATCAGCGGGTCTATTACGGCTGCCATCGCGTTGGCCTGCGGAGCTGCCAATGCGCCGGTGGAGAAGCCGTAGGTCTTGTTCAGGATCATGATGACGCCGCCCACAGTTGCTGCCGATACTAGTGTGCCGAGGAATTTCCATGTTTCCTGTTTGGCAGGAGTACTGCCCAGCCAGTAACCTATTTTCAAGTCTGTGATGAATCCGCCTGCCATAGAGAGTGCCGTACAAACCACACCACCCATAACCAGTGCAGCAACCATGCCGGTAGCACCTTTCAGTCCAACGGCAACCATTACTACTGAGGCAAGTATCAGTGTCATCAGTGTCATTCCCGATACAGGGTTAGTGCCGACTATGGCGATAGCGTTGGCTGCTACGGTGGTGAACAGGAATGCAATGCCGGCTACGAGCAGGATGGCTACAATGCTGTGTAATACATTTCCATGCATCACATCAAAAAAGAAGAACAGTAAGATCAGCAGGATGGTGAAGATGGACCCGAAGGCGATTATTTTCATGGAAAGGTCTTTCTGCGTGCGGATGACGTTTGCTTCCACCTTCTTGCCGCCCATCTTTTTGGCGGCCAGTCCCACAGCACTCTTTATAATGCCCCATGAGCGCACGATACCGATCACACCGGCCATGGCGATACCACCGATACCGATACTTTTGGCATATTCCTTGAATATAAGTTCGGGTGACATTTCGCTGATGGTTTGTGTCAAGGCCGGATTCCATGCATTCAGCACTTGGTCGCCGAACAACAGGGCCATACCTGGAACAATAACCAGCCATACCACCAATGAACCGGCACAAATGATAGCCGCGTATTTCAAGCCGACAATATAGCCTAGGCCTAATACTGCTGCACCGGTGTTTATTTTCATCACCAGTTTGGCTTTTTCGGCAACCATCTCACCCCAGCCGCATACGCGGGTGGTGAAGTTTTCATTCCACCAGCCGAATGTAGCTACAATGAAATCGTACAGACCTCCTATTAGTCCTGCAAAAAGCAATGGCTTTGCCTGGCTTCCGCCTTTCTCGCCGGAAACAAGCACTTGCGTACTGGCAGTGGCTTCGGGGAAGGGATATTCGCCATGTTTGTCGCTGACGAAATATTTACGGAAGGGGATGAGGAACAGGATCCCCAAAATACCTCCCAGCAGTGAGCTGACAAACATCTGAAAGAAGTTGACTGTCATTTCGGGGTATTTGTCCTGCAATATATAAAGGGCGGGCAATGTGAAGATGGCTCCTGCCACTATGACTCCCGAACAGGCACCGATGGATTGGATGATGACATTCTCACCTAACGCGTTTTTACGCTTGGCGGCTCCCGATACACCTACGGCGATGATGGCGATAGGGATGGCGGCTTCAAAAACCTGTCCCACTTTTAATCCCAGGTAAGCTGCGGCCGCCGAGAATAATACCGCCATGGCGATACCCAATAGCACAGACCATAGGTTTACTTCGGGATATTTTTTGTTTGGTGACATGATGGGGTGATATTGTTCCCCCGGTTTCAGAGGTCGGAACGCGTTATCGGGCAATCCAACCGATTTTTCTTCTTCTTGTTTCATGTTTCTCTATGTTGTTATTTTTGAAATTTATCATAATAAATGCCCAAAAATAGTGAAAAAATAGAGAAACATCCTCATGATTTGATTAGAATATCTGAAATTTCAATCCAAATGATAGTCTCAGATAGTCATCGGGTTTCAAATAACTGTTGTTGAACGCACTGACAACGTATAAATCGCATGTGCTGATTTCGTAGAATGCGGTGATGCTTTTAGAGAACTTCCGGTACTTTTCGGGCACATCGAAACGGACGCGTTGTCCCAGAAAGATATGGGTGCGGATACGGGTGGAAAATCCGTAGTATCCACGGGGATAGCGCTCAGGTTCGCTTGTCCAGAAATCATCGCTGAATACGGTGTTGAAATAGATTCCGGTAGTCAGCGGTTCCAGCGAGAAGTCTTTGCCCAGCCAGATACTCCACGGGATATAATTCTGTTTCAAGGTCATGGTCATCTTGAAATGTTTGGATGAGTAGCAGGGGATGAAGCCCAAAAGAAGATCGGTTTCCCATTGGCCTCTTTTTCCATAATCCCAGCCTATGCCCCAGGATAACAGGCCCATTCCACCGGCGTACTGTAATTTGGTGTGGGTGGGGATCAAAGCTTCCCACGCACGCCTGTAACGGTGTACGCGCTTGTCGTATTTATGGTGCCGGTTTGGCATTTGGGTTACAATATCTTCCTCTTGGTTTTGAACGGAAGGAGAGGAGACAAGTATGTTGTCTTTGGATAAGATGGAGTAAAGTGTATTATTTTCTTGGGCTTGTGCCGTAAAAGGCAATAGTGGCCACAATAGGTTCAGAAATATCTTTTTAAAATTCAACTGTTTCATAATCGTAGGTTCCATCTTCTTTAATGGTGAATAATAAGTAGATGCGTTTGTCTATGCAGGGGCATTGGAAATACAGAACTCCGTCGTTGAATAGATCATCTACTGCGAATTTGTGTTCATGGCCGTAAAGACAGAACTGGACTTTGGGGAACTGGTTGACGTATAGTTGGAAGATTTTTGCTACATTGTTGTTGAATACAAATTCAAAAGGTTTTACGTGCATTGCGAATACCGTTTTTTCTATTTCAGGCGACAGGTTGTTCAGTTCATTTTCTATAAAATTGAAATCGGGAACCGGTTCCGAATAATCATATTCCATCGCATTGGTATTGAGGCAGATAAAGCGTACATTTCCGGCTGTGAAGGCGAAGTTGGGATCTCCATAAATGGCTCTGTATGCGTCTTCACCTGTACCCAGGCAGTCGTGGTTGCCTAAAAGGCATACGTAGGGCATCTGGAATTTGTTAAATATGTCCCGCATCCATATGAATTCTTTTGTGACGCCGAAATCGGACTGGTCTCCTCCGTGAATGACAAAGTCTATGTCACCACGGGCATTGAGGGCTTTTACAACATCTTCGGTAGAGTTGTACCATCGTTGGGTATCACTGATCATGGCAAAGCGGATTGTTTTTTTGCCTTGCATTTTGTTTTCTATCAACTGGATGTTTTTGTTGGTCAGTTCTCTTTCTCCTGTAATATGTACATCGTATGGATGGGTTTCCAGCATGTCACAGCCACTGAAACAGAGGGCCAGCAGGACAAAGAATAATAGCTTGTTTGTCATTGTTCTCTTAAATTTGCTGCAAAGTACGTTATTTTAATCAGAATAAGAGTGGCTTATTATTGGGGAAAAATGTTCTTTTTTTCTTATTTTTTTGTCTTTACTTGGATACAGGCAGGCGGGGCAGTGTTTTCCGGATATAAAAAGAGGATGTATCAAACTCGAATCTTCTTTTGTTTTGATACATCCTCTCTCTTATGATGTGAGAATTCTATTCTGCAACTGTGCTTTTCGGGGTCATATCACCTTCTATATAAAGACGTGTCATTTCATTTTTCCCGTTTGTGCGGATAGTGATTGATTTCTTGAAATGTCCCGGAAATTTGCCGGCTCCATTATAAGTCACTGTTATCTGTCCACTTTCACCCGGTTTGATGGGCTCTTTAGGATATTGGGGAACAGTACATCCGCAAGATGCGATCGCTTGATGAATGACCAAGGGACCGTCTCCCGAATTTTTGAATTTGAAAACGCAAGTAACTTTCGGGCTAGACTCGGGGAATGAACCGAAGTTATGTGTTGTTTTCTCAAAGGTTATTTCTGCTTCTCCTTGAGATTGCCATACGGCTGCGTATGTGGTTAACCCTATAATCAACAATAATGTTGAAAGCAAAATTTTCTTCATTAGTTCCACTTTTTAAAAATTATCGGGGCTAAATTACTGTTTTTTTTATAAAAGGTCTTTAACTGTTAGTGAAATAAATGGTAAATTAACACCTTTAAAAATAAGGGACAAAGATAATCAACCCTATGAGGGCGGCAAAGATAGCGCAAATCAGTACGGCTCCTGCCGCTATGTCCTTTACGTCTCCGGCTATAGGATGGTAGTCTGGTGATACCAGGTTTACCAGGCGTTCTATGGCTGTGTTGAATGCTTCGGCAGCCAGTACCATTGCAAAGCACAGGAGGATGACAAGCCATTCGGTGCGTGTTATTTCAAACCGGATGCCTGCAATGGTTACGGCGATGATGGCTGCGCAATGTATCCAGGCATTGTGTTCCTTGCTTAAAAAACTACATACGCCTTTCCAGGCGTATGTAAAGCTTTTTAGTCGTTTATGCAGTTCATTCATTTTTTTAAGTTTGGGGTGAGTTTATCCTCTGTTTACCTGTTTTACTCCTTTTACTGTCTTTATCTTTTTTACTAATGATTCCAGCTTTGAAGTATCATCTACCATTACGGTCATCATGCCGCTGAACAGCCCGTCGTGCGAGTCGATACTGATGGAACGGAGCAGGATATCGTTTTCCTTATTGATAATGGAGGTGATATTTGTCACAATTCCTATATCGTCATGACCAACGATGCGCAGCGTGATGGGGTATTGTTTGCCGTGGCTTTTCCCAGCCCAACGCGCCTTTACGATACGGTAGGCGAAACGTGATTGCAACTCCCGTGCGTTAGGACAGTCGGTACGGTGTATTTTGATTCCTCCGCTGATGGTTACAAATCCGAATACATCATCGCCATAGATAGGGTTACAGCATTTGGCTAATTTGAAGTCCAGTCCTTTCAAATTCTGATCAATGACCAGTACGTCCTCTTTGAAGGTCTTGTCGTCCTGTGCTGTCTGCATGCTGAAATTCTCGGCGCTGCGATAGACAATATCTTCCCGGTTTTCCGTTTCCTTTTTCTTCAGTTCCAGGTATTTTTCGATGATGTCGTTCGCATCTCTTGTCTCGTTGGCTATGTCCTGGTAGAACTCGGTTACGGTTTTGTATCCCAGCTTTTTTATCAGGCGCATCATCACTGCTTCATCGTATTCCAGTTTGCGGTTCTTGAATTTACGTTCTATGGTTTCTTTGGCGAACTCTGTCTGGCGGGCTTCTATCTCTTTGATGGCCTGGCGTATTTTGGTTCTTGCCTTCGAAGTGGTGACGATGTTCAGCCAGTCGCGTTTGGGTGTCTGGGTGTTTGAAGTCATGACTTCTACCTGGTCACCGCTGTTCAGCGTTTGCTTTAATTGTGCGTTCTTTCCGTTCACCTTTGCTCCGATACACTTGGACCCCAGTTTGCTGTGGATGGCGAAAGCAAAGTCCAGTACGGTCGCTCCTTTCGGCATCTTGTACAAGTCACCTTTGGGGGTGAATACGAATACTTCGTCTTCGTATAATTCCAGTTTGAACTGGTCCATCACTTCCAGGTCACTGTCGGCGTTCTCCAGTGTTTCCCGGATGGAGGTCAGCCATTCATCCAGACCGCTTTCTCCTTTTACGCCTTTGTAACGCCAGTGGGCTGCCAGACCACGTTCCGCTATCTCGTCCATGCGTTCGGTGCGTATCTGTACTTCCACCCATTTGCCTTCAGGCCCCATTACAGTGGTATGCAAGGATTCGTATCCGTTACTTTTGGGTACGGAGAGCCAGTCGCGCAGACGTTTGGGATTGGGCATATACATATCGGTCACAATGGAATATACCTGCCAGCATTCTTGTTTTTCCTTGTCGACGGGAGAGTCCAGAATGATTCGGATGGCAAACAAGTCATACACTCCTTCGAAGGGACATTTCTGTTTCTTCATTTTCTGATAGATGGAATGGATGGACTTGGTACGCCCTTTCATGTGGAACTTCAATCCTGCTTCTTCCAGCTTATGCTGTATCGGTTCGATAAAGGCGGCTATGTATTTGTCACGGGAGGCTTTCGTTTCGTTCAGTTTGTCCTTTATATGATAATATACGTCGTGTTCGGTATATTTCAAGGAAAGGTCTTCCAGTTCCGATTTCAGTTTGTATAGCCCCAGCTTGTGTGCCAGTGGTGCGTACAGATAGGCAGCTTCGTTGGCTACTTGGGTGCGTGCTTCTATATTGGGAGTCTCCTTTATCTGTCTCATCAGGTTCACGCGGTCTGCAATGATGATCAGAATAACACGCATGTCTTCGGCAAAGGAGAGTAGCAGGTTGCGGAAATTTTCCGATTCTATGGTAGGGCTTTTGGAGTATAGCTCATTGATTTTCACAAGACCGCGTATGATCCCCGCTACATCCTCTCCATATTCCTGTTGTACAGATGCTAAGGTGCATAAATGGTTCTTTACCGATTCGTGCAGCATGATCCCCAGGATGGAAGCCCGTTTCATCCCAATTTCCTCGGCCACGATGACAGCGGTCTGCATATCTTTGATGATAGGATTCATTCCGAAACAATTTCGTGGCAGGTTACCTTCGGCAACTGCTTTTATGAGGTGTATTTTTAACTTATGGCAATCACCCTTCTGCAAGGTGTCGCCGGATAATTGCAGCAATCGTTTATAGAGGGCGAACAGTTGCTCACGCTCTTTGGCTGTGAAAAATGCTTTTTCTTCCATAACACGTGAAATCTTTTCGAGGGTAAAGGTAGTTTTTTTCTTTATTTATTAGGTAGTGTTCTCGCATTTTTTTGTATTTTTGGGCAATTAATAGTGAAAGAATAAGGTAACAATTTATTTAAACCATATAAAATCATGTACTTATGTTAACACCTGAAGACAAAGACTTATTAGTGAAAAAAGGAATTTCCGAGCAGCAGATTGCAGAACAACTGGCTTGCTTTGAAAAGGGTTTCCCATTTTTGAAGCTGGATGCAGCCGCTTCTGTTGAAAAGGGAATCATGGCTCCCGCCGAAAATGAAATGAAAAATTATTTGGAAGCATGGGATACATATAAGGAAGGGGAGAAAACTATCGTGAAGTTTGTACCCGCCTCTGGTGCTGCCAGCCGCATGTTCAAGAATTTGTTCGAATTCCTGGGGGCTGATTATAATACTCCGAAGACTGATTTCGAAAAGAAATTTTTCGACCATATTCATAGCTTCGCATTCTACAATGACTTGAATGCGGCTTGTATGGATAATACAGGAAAGGATATTGATGCTTTGATGGCCGGGAAGGAGTATAAACCTATAGTAGCCAATTTGTTGGAAGCTGCCGGCTTGAACTATGGGGCATTACCGAAGGGGTTGTTGAAATTCCATCGGTATGCGGATGGTGTGCGTACACCGCTGGAAGAACATTTGGTGGAGGGTGCGTTGTATGCGGCAGGCAAGACCGGAAAAGTGAATGTGCATTTCACCGTCTCTACGGAACATCGTGAGTTGTTCACAAAGCTGGTGGAAGAGAAGGTTGCCGTTTATGCAAAGAAATACGGGGTGGAATATGATGTGTCGTTTTCTGAACAGAAGCCGAGTACGGATACGGTTGCTGCCGATATGGAGAACAAACCTTTCCGCGATAAAGGCAAGCTGTTGTTCCGTCCGGGGGGGCACGGCGCGCTGATTGAGAACCTGAATGATTTGGATGCCGATGTTATCTTTATCAAGAATATAGATAATGTGGTTCCCGATCGCTTGAAAGAGGATACTGTTACGTATAAAAAGCTGATTGCGGGGGTACTGGTTACTCTGCAGAAGCAGGTATTTGAATATTTGGAATTACTGGATGGCGGTAAATATACACATGCGCAGCTGGAAGAGATCATTCGTTTCTTACAGCAGACTTTATGTTGCCGCAAACTGGATATCAAGGATCTGGAAGATGCCGACCTGGTTATTTATCTGCGTAAGAAGTTGAACCGTCCGATGCGTGTATGCGGTATGGTGAAGAATGTGGGTGAACCGGGAGGCGGCCCGTTCCTGGCTTATAATGCGGATGGTACTGTTTCATTGCAAATTTTGGAAAGTTCTCAGATTGACATGAATGATCCGGTCAAGAAAGAGATGTTCGAGAAGGGTACTCACTTTAATCCGGTGGATTTGGTGTGTGCGGTACGCGATTATAAAGGAAACAAATTCGACTTGGTGAAGTATGTGGATAAGGCTACAGGTTTTATCTCTTATAAATCAAAGAACGGTAGAGAACTGAAAGCATTGGAGCTTCCGGGCTTGTGGAACGGCGCAATGAGTGACTGGAACACTGTTTTTGTTGAAGTGCCGTTGAGTACCTTTAATCCGGTGAAGACTGTGAATGATTTGTTGCGTGAACAGCATCAATAATTCCTTTTTTTATTATAGACTACATGGATTTATACAGATCGGACGATTTGTGTAGGTCCGTGTAGTTTTTTGTGAAATTAATTTATATACCCTTGATTACTAACCTATAATTAAAAAGAATGAACCTGCTGACCTTTATTGCCCCACTGGCTGTGGCGGCAACTTTTATGATGCCGGCCGATGCTGCAAATCACAAAGAATTACCGGCATTGGGAAATACTCATATTCAAGTATTCGACAAAACCCCTGTTTGTTTTCGTCCCGATTCTTTCCCTAATTATACTCCTGCCAATGCTGACGGAGTGATCCGTCTGGTAAACGGGCGTATCATTTTAAAGAAAATAACCTTGCCCGATTATAAAAGGGATGTGGATGTTACTCTGAAAGTAACTGTAGCTTCCAATGGTGACCGTTGGGATAAATCTGGCTCTTGTTTTGTGCTTCCCAAAGAATCGGTGATTAATCTGATGAATATAGCCGAAGGCAAGAGGGCGTTTCCTGCGGTAGACAGTACCAAATATGAAAAAATGATTGGTATTGTTCCGGGTCAGGATTATGTGCCTACCCTTGAACTGATGCGTTTTATGACCCCGTTCGGTGTGGGGTATTATAGTTCGGATAATGATTCTTTGAGCAGCAAGAGGCGTCCTGTATATATCCCGAAATGGGAAAAGAGTGTGACTTGGGTGCAGGATATTACCGATCTTTATCCGGCATTGGAGAGAGAGGCATACGTGGGAATTTATATTGATACATGGACTGCCGAGGGGTATGTGGCCAGTATGGAATTGGATGTGAAGGAGAGTAAGATCACTTGCGACGTGATGCCGGAGCGCCGTGTGAAGCCTTTGATGAATACGGTGTATTATATCGGACAGACTTATCCGGATATTTTCTCACGCAAAGATGTGGTGATGGATTTTGATATGCCGAAAGCTGCCAAGAATGTTCGTTTGAAGTATATTGTAACAGGTCACGGAGGACATAGTGGCGGAGATGAGTTTGTGGAGAAACGGAACATCGTGTCTGTTGATGGCAAGGAGGTGTTGAATTTCATTCCTTGGCGTGATGACTGTGCTTCTTTCCGCCGTTTTAATCCGGCCACGGGAGTATGGCTGATACCACGAGTTGCCGCATATATAGGTGATAAGGGGTATACGACAAAAGAGATTGAAGAACCTTTGGCTTCTTCGGATTTGTCCCGTTCCAATTGGTGTCCGGGTAGCGATGTGATGCCTGAGGAGGCTGTTATTGGTGACTTGTCGGCCGGTAAACATTCTTTTAAGGTAAGTATCCCTGAGGCACAACAGGTAGATGGCAATAAATTGAATCATTGGCTGGTTTCAGCTTATTTGGTTTGGGAGGAATAACTTTTCCCGATTATTAATAGCTGCTGGAGCGGTTTGAATCTTTCCGAATATGAATGGTGAATTTCTTTCGGAAGGATTCAAAGCCTCTTTGCGGTAAATGGACATTATTTGTTTTTTCTTTTCATGCTGCGGATGATTTCTTTGTCCTCCGTGCTTACCCGATAAGATTCTATGATTTTTTGTAGTGCCTTATTGTAAGTAAAGTCATCTAAATGATTTTCCTTCAGATAGTTCATCGTTTTTTGAGGAAACTTGACATAACATACGGATAAAGCCCATGCTACAGCCATCTTCACATAATATCCTTCGTGACTGATCCGGTCCATCCATTGCAATACGTTGTCTATATACTCTTCGTCAATATAATGAGCCATTGCCATTACTACTCCGAAACGTATTTCATATTCTTTGTCGGATTTCATCCGGTCTTCCAAAAATAGCCAGACCCTTTTCTTGTTCTTGTCCACAAACCGTTGTTTGCCGTAAAAGTCAAAGGTGTCACAAACAGACCAACTGTTGATGATGGCAACAAACCGGGCAACCAGTGAAAGATATGCTTGCGTGTCTTTCATTTTCAGATTACTTATTACCATACCTTGTAGCATACGTTCCTCCATATAATAAGTATCCGCAGTCTGTAGATAACTCTCCCAGTCATCTTTGGCAATTTGTGCTCCTAACCGCCTTAGGGCAGGGATGCGGATACCCAATACATTTTCTATTCCCGGATGCAGCGATTCGGTGAACTTTTTATTTTCATTTTCTGCCAGTTGCAGCAAATTTTCTTTTATGGTCAATCCATTGATACGATATTCGTCCATTTTGTTTTTGTAAGATAGGGTTAGATTTTCAGTCCCATGATATAATCGTTCATATAATATCCGTTGCCTATATGGAAATCTCCTTCTGCAACTTTTTCCATTCCCAAATGTTGGTAGAATTGTAAAGCCTTATTGTTACGGTTTACATTCAAATGCATTTCGCAAGGTCCGGGATGGATTTCTTTAATTGCTTTGACGGCCTGCTCAAATAGTGCTTTGCCCAACCGGCAACCTTGAAAAAGGGGAAGTACATAGA
>ERZ1027099.1057-NODE-1057-length-10980-cov-5.903707_pt1 | contig 10980 bp, 5 predicted proteins | sample MGYA00519408_ERZ1027099 | MGnify/ENA primary metagenome ERZ1027099 (study PRJEB26926, sample SAMN06164646) | human gut metagenome | biome: ENVO:00009003; feature: ENVO:2100002; material: ENVO:00002003 | host: Homo sapiens | place: USA | collected 2012 ...
TTCAGAGCCTGTTCAAGTTTCATTCGAAAGCTCTTTTACAACAGCTAATCCGAACATTTCCTCTGCCAAACCCGATTGTTGCATGTATGTTTTCGGCAGAAACTCCTATAATTATCAAATCATATTTTCGTTTTCTCTCTTGCACATTCAGGATTTTATTAATAACTTGCCGTAGTATTTCTTCCAAATCCGTCGAACATACAATTATTTTAAACTTGTTAACCCAAAATAATCATTTCCGAGGAAAGAGGAAACACGCTTTTCATTTTAAACTTTCATTTTCAAACAGTTCTTAAACATGAAAAAAAACATCTTTTTTTTATTACTTTGTTATCTCTTCATAGAATCCACTTTAGCACATGCACAAGGAACAATTGCGGTACGTGAGTTAATTCAGCGTGTTTCCCGGCAATCAGAAATTCCTGTCTCATTAAAACTGAAACCGGAAAAGAACTCTACATATTATCAGTATGAGGTGCAGAAAGGAATATTGCGTATTCAAGCCTCGGATAATGTTTCGTTGTGTCGCGGTTTTTATGATTACATAAAAGATAATCATTTAGGCATGTATACTTGGACAGGTAATAGTATTTCCATGCCTTCAAAGGAATTGCCGGATTTGTCTGTAAAGAAAACAATATCTCCTTTTGCTAATCACTACTATTTTAATGTTTGCACTTACGGTTATTCTATGCCTTATTGGGACTGGGAACGTTGGGAACAAGAGATAGACTGGATGGCTCTGCATGGTATTAATATGCCTCTGGCTTTGGTCGGTTATGAAGCCATCATAGCAAGAGTATGGAAGAAAATGGGGCTGACAGACGAAGAAATCAACCATTACTTTGTTGGTCCGGCTCATTTGCCATGGATGCGTATGGGAAATATAAGTGGTATAGACGGCCCTTTGAATGAGGATTGGCATAAGAAACAGATTGCTCTTCAGCATCAGATTTTGGATAGAATGAGGTCATTGGATATGAAACCCATCTGTCCGGGATTTCCGGGATTTATCCCCCGGGCATTTAAACGTATCCATCCGGAGTTGGAAATTGTCGAAACCCAATGGGGTGGGGCTTTTTCTAACTGGATGATTTCTCCTCAAGAGCCTTTATTCAAAAAAATAGGCACAGCTTTTATTCGTGAATGGGAGAAAGAATTTGGTAAATGTGACTATTATTTGGTAGACAGCTTTAACGAAATGGATATACCTTTTCCTGAAAAAGGGAATCCGAAACGTTATGAAATGGCAGCATCTTATGGAAAAAGTGTTTATGAATCTATCCGAAAAGCCAATGCCGGAGCTGTTTGGGTAATGCAGGGATGGATGTTCGGATATCAGCGACATATATGGGATTATAAGACTTTAGGCGCGCTGGTTTCGAAAGTACCTGATGATAAAATACTTCTGCTCGATTTAGCGGTTGATTATAATAAGCATTTCTGGCATTCGGAAGTTAACTGGGAATATTACAAAGGCTTCTATAATAAGCAATGGGTATATAGTGTGATACCTAATATGGGAGGTAAGGTAGGTATGACCGGCATACTTGATTTTTATGCCAACGGTCATCTTGAGGCATTGTCTTCTCCCAATAAAGGGAATCTGATTGCGCATGGATTAGCTCCGGAAGGCATTGAAAACAATGAGGTTTTATATGAATTGGTTACGGATGCAGGGTGGAGTAATCATAAAATAGAAATACGTGAGTGGCTGAAAGACTATTCGGAAAATCGTTACGGAAAGACATCTGCCGATATAATGAGTGCCTGGGATTATTTGCTCAAGTCGGTATATGGCACATTTACCGATCATCCTCGTTTTAACTGGCAGCTTCGGCCGGGTATGGTGAAGAACGGTTCCATCAACATTTGCGAAGACTATTTCAAAGGCTTGGAATGCTTTGTGAATGCAGCGGACGATTTAGGAAACAACCCGATGTATCAAATCGATATGGCAGAGATGACCGCTCAATATCTAGGTGGAAAAGTTGAAATTCTGACAAAGATGATTGACCAGGAGTATCTGCTGGGAGATACTTTACAGGCTGTTTTGCTTCAGAGCCGTTTCGAAACGCTGATGTTGGGAATGGATGCCCTTTTAAGCAAACACCCTACACTTCGTTTGAATCGGTGGCTGGATTTTGCCTCAAAAGCTGCCGAAACAGCCCAACAGAAAAAACAGTATGAAATGAATGCGCGGCGTATTGTTACTGTTTGGGGACCTCCGGTAGATGACTATGCAGCTCGTATATGGAGTGGGCTGATTGGAAGTTATTATCTGGAACGTTGGAAAAACTATTATGCCAGCCGTACCAAAGGAATTGATTTTAATATGGCTGCCTGGGAACGTAATTGGGTAGAGAATAGTAAAAAGACAGATTACGAATGGGGAACGATTGACCTTATTGATTTTTCCAAAAGAATGATGGCTTTGTCAAAGGATATTTCGGAAAAGGATTTAAAATTGAATCGGCCGGATATGATAGGTACATGGAATATAGGAGATAAAGAATGGAAAGAGGTTAAACTGAATATTTCTGCCCGCATGCTGAAACAGATGAATGGATTTTCATTAGAAACAATAAAAGGAAACGGAACGATAAAAATTTCCGGCTTCAAACTGGAAGCAGATGGGAAACTTGTGACCTCCTCTCATGATACTCAAACACTGCAATGTGGTAAAAAAGTAACTTATCGGTTCTCTTTACCTACAAATTTGCAGGCTAATAACGGATGCATTATGACTATTCGCCTCACTTCTTTGTCGGAAAAAGCTGCCGGTATTGTTGTGGTTGATAAATAAAAAAAACGGTATACTGCATAAGATAAGGAAATGTGTCAAAACATGGATAATGCTGTCGCTTAGTTCGCAGGGGCGAGGTTCTCTCGCCCGAAAACAGTTTGCTTTATGCATTCGGGCAGGCAAACCCTGCCCCTACAGCTGACGATGGGATAGGCCGGTTAAGTTTTGACACACTCCCTTTTTACTTCAACGTATCATAATAAGCGTCCAGCAACTTCTTTGCCGCAACAAAAGAAGTCAGCTTTCCGTTCAACACTTCCTCTTCCTTCACAGCCAGCATGGAAGCTATTGTCTCATTATTATAAAAACTGTCGCGCAGGTGCTCGTTGATGGACTCGTACATCCAGTATTTTGCCTGTTCGTTACGACGCTGTTCAAAATAGCCATTGGCTTTCACAAAAGCAAAATACTCATCAACCATGTCCCATATCTCCTTGATGCCCAAGCCATAAAAGCCCGAATAAGTCAGGACTTTGGGAGACCATCCCGAATCGGGTGCCGGAAACAGGTGCAGCGCATTCCGAAAATGGCTCGCTGCCAGTTTCGCTTTCTCTATGTTATTGCCGTCGGCCTTGTTGATGACAATGCCATCCGCCATCTCCATGATACCCCGTTTGATGCCTTGCAATTCATCTCCCGTGCCCGCCAGTTGAATCAGCAGAAAGAAATCCACCATGGAGTGTACCGCAGTTTCACTCTGCCCCACTCCCACCGTTTCGACGAATATCTTATCAAACCCTCCTGCCTCGCACAGGATAATCGTCTCACGGGTCTTTCGTGCCACTCCGCCCAACGAACCTGCCGAGGGGCTGGGGCGGATAAAAGCATTGGGATGGACGGACAGTTTCTCCATGCGGGTCTTATCGCCCAAGATACTGCCTTTGGAACGCTCACTGCTGGGGTCGATGGCCAAGACAGCCAACTTTCCTCCTTGCCGGAGCACATGCAGCCCGAAAACATCAATGGAGGTACTCTTGCCGGCACCCGGCACTCCGCTGATTCCGATACGAATCGACCTGCCGGAATAAGGGAGACATTTCTCTATAACCTCCTGAGCGATGGCCTGATGTTCGGGTTTCACACTCTCCACCAGTGTCACGGCCTGACTCAAGACGGTCACGTTACCTTTCACAATACCTTCCACATACTCTCCCACAGAAAACTCACGGCGACGCGGTTTCTTGCGGAATTTCAAATAAGGATTCACAATGGATGGTTGTTCAATGCCCGCATTGACGACCAATCCCTTATATTCTTCACTATTTTCAGGATGTTCCATAGCTATTTCTTTGAGGTTACTTTCACATTGATAATTATTTTCGGGCTGTTCGGGTCATTCGTTATCATCAATACACGAGGTGAGCCTTTCACTCTTCTGAGGTTATGCCCATAAGCCGTAATCTTCATCTTGGTCGTTGCCCCCGGCTTCAAGACACGTTTCTTCAACTGCACTCCCAAAGCAGAGTTGAACACTTGCAAATCACGTATTTCCAGATTGGATTTACCCACATTCTTCACTATAATCGTCTGCGAACGTTTCTCGTCATCTGCCAATTCTCCCATGACCAGTTCCTTGGCAGAAAGATGGATGGCAGGCGGATTCAGGCGTTCCTGCTGACTGATGCGAGAGAAATCGGGCAACAGCACAGCCGAAACCGGAATTTCATTTTCCTCACCCACCTTGTCTCCGGGAAACCGTGACAGGTATACCGAAGCAGTGGTCAACCCCAACTTGGGAAGTTTTTCGGTATCAAGAGTCACCTTAATCTTTCCGGTGCGGTTACGCCCCAGCTTGTCGGGAGTGGCCACCGCACTCAAATAAGGAGGCAGATGCATCAACACAGGTGTATAGACCCGGTCCGAAGTATTGGCTATCAGCAGTTCGATGGTCGGTTTATCTCCCCTGTTCGCATCGTCAAACTCTATTTCCTCTTTATTCAGGCGGATTGCACCGATTTGATAAGGATAGGTAAAGGTATAGTTCTTGGGGTCGGCGGTCACTTCTCCGCGAAAAGACAAATAAACAGGCTTGTCTGACGCATTGCAATAAACACCGATGCTTTTCCGGAAACGACCGAGAGCCTTGGCATCAAACGTAGAACTGACTTCACCCGTTTTCCCCGGCAGGATAGGAGATTTGGTCCAGTCGGTAACAGTGCACCCGCAGGAAGTGGTGACATTGGATATCACTAACGGCTTATCGCCCTTATTTGTTATTTTAAAGGTAGCCGTTACCGGGTTCTTCCATAAAATGGTTCCAAATTCGTGCATTGTCTTATCAAAAGAGGCTTTTGGCTGCGCAAAGACTGAAAGCCCCGATCCCAGCAACATACTTATTATCAACATTATGTATTTCATACCAAACTAAATTCTTCGTTTAAAGTAACAAAGGTAAGGAAAAAAAGCATTATCTTTGCATTAGAAGGTGTTAAAACAAAAAGATTAAAACTATAAACTGGAATATTATGAGAACATGGAAGAATTATCTATGTATGCTGGCCGCACTGGTTGTCACGCTCGGTTTCACTTCCTGTGAGAGCGATGAAGACATCGGTTTTGATTTATCGGGATTGTATGGAGTGACATGGTTCGGCGATATGGGTGCCGGTGATTCTTGGGGTGAACCTTTGGACAGCTATATCACATTCACATCCGGCTCTCGCCCCGACCACGGTGTGGGAACGGAAGACCTCTATTATACCACTCCTCCCTTCGAGTATTACGATACCTATAAATTCGACTGGTTTATTGAGAACGGACGGTTATATATAGACTATGATACCGGGGAATCCATCATTATAGATTATCCGCATGTCAATGGAAACTACTTCTACGGAACAATAGGAAACTTTGATTTCCGGTTGGAATACGATGGAGGCCGCAGCGTCAAAAGACAAGCGGATATCTCCAAATGAAAATAACCTGTCATTAAGTTGTAAGGGAGTATGTCAAAACTATCGTTTAGTTCGTAGGGGCGATGGAATAGCCCGGTTTAGTTTTGGCACACTCCCTTTACAATTCTATTTCACCACTACTTTATATCCTCCTGTATGCCCGCCGAACTCGGGTGCATAAGCCGACTGAATCGTTGCTATCCCGGACCGGTATTCTCCCGAACGGGTCACATACACCTGATACTCTATCACATACATTCCTTTACGCATTTGATTGACAAAGAAAGAAGTGGAAGCATCTTTCGTTGCCTGATAATATCCCAGGTTTGTGCTCAGGCGATAACCTGACAATGCTGCCAACGGCTCCATACAAGCGGCACGCTCATCTTTAATCTGTACAAAATCCATATCCCGGTCTGCCTTTACCGTCAGACGGACAGTAATCTTATCACCTATATTCAATACAGTGCCCTCCTCTATGAGCGTCTCTCCTTTATAAAGGCTACGGCTGACAGACAAACCGCTACTTTGCTCACCCATCTTATCCATATTCTCCAGATATTGGGCATACACAGCTCCCCAACCCATACCGCTGCCTTCACAATCCACTGTCACCTTCTTCAGATTCAGGACATTGCCTTCAACCACCTTCTTGAGATAACCCACCGGCTCTTCCGCCGACGTCTGAATCACCTCTTTTCCCAAGGTAATCTTCACGGCATCAGAGTTTGCCAATAAGTCCGTTCCCGAATTCAGTAAGGCATATACAGCATTCACCGTAGCAACAGGAGTATCCCAAACCTGCGTTTGCTTCTCTTTCAAAAGCCAGCGTTTCATCTGGCTCAACGCCTGCTCGTCTTTGGTAACGTATTGCACCGCCTCCATTGCAGCCACTTCGGTCGGAATCTTATAACCGAACCAAGAATAATGTGCCTTGGGAGTATCAAAATAACGCCCCATCTTGTCTGTCACCACCGAATACTCCATAACAGACTGCACAAACTCTTTCGCCTTTACCGTCTCTCCGGCCTGTTGCAAAACAATGGCAGATAGCGCCTTTCCGTAAACAGTCAGATCGGTCGCCTGTGCACTCAGCTTACTGATAAAATAACGGTTCATATCGGCATTTGCTCCGGCTTTGCCATTCAAAGCACATATATACAGATATTGGAGCGTCTGTTCTGAAGGACTGACCTTCGTTACGCCTTTCTTTTCGGCTTCCTTCATTGCCTTGTATTCTTTCCCTGCCTGCACGGTAAGATAGTTTAATGCTTTCTGATACATGGCAGAGAGAGCCTGATTCAGTTTTCCACCGGTCATCACTTGCAGGCGGGTCAGCATTTCCGTTATCTGCGTAGTCATATAACGATTACCCGGCATACCCTTGTACCAGCTCCATGCACCATCCCCATTTTGCAGCTCATTCAAATGTGCCACACAGACAGACAATTTATTACTCATCGTGTTCAAATCAAACAAGGTGGCAATACGTTGACGTTGTTCTTCTTCATTCACGGCTTCAGTCAGCCACGGTGTCTCTGCCAGCAATATGTTCTTCAACTCCTCATTCTTTTGCAACCGGCTCATGAAAGTTTCTTTAGTGCCTCCCTGTGCCAGCCAACTGTCAAATATCTGTTTGATACGCGGATTTGAACTCACAATGAACTCGGCCAACGCATTCGCATAATAAGCAGAAGCCCATGACAGCGCATCCTCTCCCTGCGGAACCGCAACCACCGGCAATGCCATGACAGCATACCATACGGGATTGCTCGTAAATTCCACTGTCATCTTCCGGCCGGATGCCGTACGACTGTGGTTATTAAACAGATGCTCCAATGAGAAGGTATAACTTCCTTTGCCGTTTACATCCAACGGCACACTCTCCGTCACCCACTGCTTATCCGTCAACACCGGGATGTAACGCTGTTCGCCATCACTGAACGTATCTCCTTCAGCCACCATGCGGCATGCCAATACAGTATACTTATCAGTGACGTCAAAGGTAAAGCTCACATTGCCCGTTTCTCCCGCTTTCACTCCGAACTTCTGCTTCTGAGTATAGAAGACCTTCTCTGTTTCAGGATTGAAAAGTTCCATTCTGACAGTTCCGGCAACAGCCTTATCCGACAGGTTAATCAGTGAAGCGGCAATATTTGCCTTATCACCCACACGGACAAAACGAGGCATATTGGGTTGAAGCATGAACTCTTTGGAGGCAGTAGCGGTTGCCTCTATCCGGCCGTAATCCACCTCCTTGGTATGTGCCAGCCCCATAAACTTCCATTTTGTCAGGCTCTCGGGCAGGATAAACGAAATGCTGACTTCGCCCTGCCCGTTGGTACGCAACTGCGGATAGAAGAAAGCTGTTTCGGCAAAGTTCTGACGCACCTGCACATTCCCTGTTTCTTCCAAAGCACCCGCATCCATTGCTTCCGCTCTCAACACAGGAATTATTTCTTCCTCAAACACCACATCTGTAATCGCCACATTTTGGACATCATCTGCCATTTTCGGTCGGGCAGCACGCGAATTCATTCCCCAACCGGCAGGCAAACTCTCCAAGACACAATGCCGTACACCCACGGACGGAACCAGCAATTCACTATAAGAGTACGAAGAGGTGTTCAGGCTCTTGAAGGGGAAATTGAGATAGATATATTCAGTCCGTGTATACCATTTGTTCCATAAGGAATGTGGAATGTTACGGGTGAAGTTCACGCGGAAGAAAAGGTCGTGCGTATAGAAGCGGTCCAAAGAGGCATCATACATCATCGCCAGCAGTTCGGCATCAGCCGGACGGCCATCGGGATAGAGCACGCTCAGCTTCCATTCTTCCTGCTGACCGGGGCGAAGCTTATCACGGAACGTAGTCCACTTCAACTGCAACTCTTTATCCGGTTCGGGTTTGGTAATCCGTGCATAGTGACCATAGAGCTGTCCGTCTTTCACAAAGGCAACACTTACCATTACCCCGTTTCCATACTCCTGTTTATAAGTAAGCGGGAAACTGACGATGGAATCGGAGAACTGCACACGTCTGCTTTCCACCCGCTTATTGCCGGAAAAGACATCATAAAGAAGATAGATATTCTTTTCACTGCTGCCGACATAGATAGTAGCCGGAGAATCTCCCTCAAATTTCTCTCCGTCCTGATAGAACCAATCGGTGGTGGCAATCGGCGGACGTTTATCGCCGAGCGAGAACAACAGGAAACCTTGAGATTCCGTACATTCCCTGCCCTGCGCATCTTTAGCCGAAATCTTCAGGATATAAGAGCCGGAAGGAAGCCGGTATAATGCTTCGGGCACAAACTTATTATTGGATGCAACTGTAGCCTGCAACACTTTCTCACCGGGTTCATGGTTACTTTTATTTGGTTTAAACACCTGATAAATCACCTCTGTATCTACCGGTTCGCCCGATAAATTAGTAACAGAGAAGGTCAATTCCCGGGCTTTCTCTTTCACCATCTGTGCGGATAATCCCTCAATAGCGAGCACAACGGAAGTTTTACCCAAGGGCAACGACAGGTTGGCTTGTTGCGTTTCACCCGCACCGTCAGTCACATCCGCCTGTACCCGATAAGTATAATACCATGTCGGCAAATCCTTCACATCGGAATCGGCCTCCAGACGCACCGTGACGGTGAATTTGCCTTCGGCATCGGTCATCGTTTCCCCATCCCAAGCGGCAGAACGGCCCCCCCGGAAGCGCCAGAACCAAGAGAAAGAACGGGTGATATGATAATTCACCTTTGCATTCTGCACCGGAGCACCGGCAAATGTCCTCGCCACACCGGTGAGAAGCACAGAGTCGCCTATTTGATATTCGGTCTTGACCGGTTCAAAAGCAACATCGAAGGTAGGACGTTTATACTCCTCTACCCTGAAGCCACCGGAAGCAGAACCGGCCTGCAACCTGAAGTAACCGGTCAGGCAGGGAGAAGGCAGCGTGAACTGACCGCTGAAAGAGCCGAACGAGTTGGTTGTCACCTTCACCTCGCCCACCTTATTGTTATTGACATCATACAGAGTCACCGTATATTCTTTATCGGCCAACACCTGAGTATCATCCTGTTGCTGCCTGTACGCAATGCCCGAAACATAAACCGTTTGTCCCGGACGATAGATGGAACGGTCTGTAAACAGACTCAACACCTCCTGTTCGCGATTCTCCGAAGGAGCGTAATAGATTTGTTTCCACAAGTCTGCAATCGGCATAGCCGTATCGCTCATAGTGCGGGCATTATACATGATAGTTCTTTTCTTATCGGGAAACCCGAGTTTCAGCGTACCTTCTTTATCGGCCGTATAGGTTTGCGAAGGCATGAAACGTCCGTCCGTACCGGTATAAATCACCACCTCGGCATCGGGCACAGGATGTCCGCTTTCGGCATCCACCACAACCAGTTCCAGGTCATCGTCAGGCAAGGGACGATAAATCACCCTCAACGCAGTGACATACATCAATGTTCCACCCGGTTCGCCGACTTTTCCTTCCGGTACAGCTTTCAAATAATAGATACCCGGCTGCGGAGCCTGAATCTGAAGCGTAGTATCGACCGGCAAATAATCGGCAGTTCCTTTCAGCGAGAAGTTTTCCTCCTTTTGCAACTTACCATACTTTGCAACAAAATTCTTCATCTTACTTGCCCACATCACGGAAGTGACGGGTAAGTTTATCTTATACAGTTGCAACGTAAAGCCGTTCAAATTCTTATAGTTCACTCTTACCTCCTGCATCTTGCCCGGATAAGCCGCAGACACTTCCAATGACAGAGAAGGATTCAATATCTCCTTTTCTATGTTTCTCAGCCTGTTGACACCGACATAACGAGGGTATTTGGAAATCCCCTCACGTACCACTTTCAGGCGTTCCACCTGATTATTTTGCTTCTGCAAGTAATCCGACAGGGCCAGATAAACCTCAGCTCCGGCTTCCTCATCGGGATATCCGGCTATCCAAGAGCGTAATTCCTTTTGGCAATCCTCATTGGAAAAGTTCTGATTGAACGTGTTGAACAGATAATCCAACGCTCCGATGCCGGTCACCATCCATGCCGAACGATACGCAGGAGTATCATACAGTGTCAAAAGCGAACGATAATTCTGAAGAATTGCTGCCACGAAATCACATTCGGACACCGGTACTGCCGTATATGCCATAAAGCTTTTTATATCCTTCACCTGTGCCGGCAGGCTGTTGGTCTGGTTCCCGACAGAAGCAGCTTCCCACCCTGTCTCTTATACACATCTGACGCTGCCGACGATATGCAG
>ERZ1027099.1067-NODE-1067-length-10899-cov-5.374585_pt1 | contig 10899 bp, 6 predicted proteins | sample MGYA00519408_ERZ1027099 | MGnify/ENA primary metagenome ERZ1027099 (study PRJEB26926, sample SAMN06164646) | human gut metagenome | biome: ENVO:00009003; feature: ENVO:2100002; material: ENVO:00002003 | host: Homo sapiens | place: USA | collected 2012 ...
CGGCAGCGTCAGATGTGTATAAGAGACAGGGAGGGGAGCTCCGTAATGTTGTCCAAGACAAAATGGGCACCGGCATTCAGCATCCGTTCACGCACTTCGCGCTTGAGTTCGATCAATTCGTCGGACGAACGGTGGTTGTATTCCTCTTCTGTCAATCCCATCTCGTTGCTACCGGTCACGATGCCGACGCTCCATACTTTGGCATTCACTCCTTCCTTGATGTCGGCGATCGTGTCTCCTACCTTCACCACATTATCAACGGAAGGAATAGCCAAGTCGATCATATTCTTATAGATCATATACGGGGCAGGACGCCCGGCGGGAACATCATCCGGAGTAACCAGGTTATCCACCACATAGCCTTTAGCTGCCGCATCGGGACGAACCACTTCCATCATCGCCTGTGTATAGCCTGTTGTAGAACCGATTCTAATTCCTTCTTCACGCAACAGCTTCATCGTATCCAGCACACCGGGGATCGGATCCGTAAAGTTGCGGAGAGACGAGAACAAATGCTTTTCGAAGCTCCGATACATTTCGTTTACATCGTCCATGTTCCAGTCACGGTTATAGCGAACCTGAAATTTGGCTTTTACTTCCGGCATATTCAGGATCGCCTTGATATGATCTATTTTCAACAATCCCATCGGCTCACGCGCCTGCCGGTAGGTTATATCAATTCCTTTTTCTTCAGAGAAAACTTTCAGGAAAGCATTCAAAGGGGCAAAACAGCCGAAATCGACAGCCGTTCCGGCCCAGTCCATAATCACACATGAAATCTTTTTCATAACTGATTTATTTCTTTTATTATACTGATTCTTTTATCAAGCCATCGTGATCGCATTCCGCGAAGCCGTATCCAATTCGAGTACTTCGTTGCTCTTGACAGCCAACCCGTTTTCCTTACGGAAACGCTGATGCAAATATACAAAAGAACAAATGAAGGTGATACAGCAGAAGATACCGACATACCCGGCAAACTGGTTATAAAATACCGCCCAATCGATATGCGGGTTGCAAAATTCCTTCAGCACAAGCACAAGCACCGTCCCGGTATATCCCAAAAAATCCGTCGTTACGATAAAGAACCCTACATTCCCGTGAATCTTAAAGCAAGCAATGAAGCGGTCGAAGAAAATCGTCTGGAAAGTAAGATACGCGATGTATAAGCAAAGACTTTGGACGAACAGCCAGACAACAGGAGAAAGCTGGAACCGTTCCTGCCCGAAAGAGACAACAGACATCACGATCATCCCCATAATAATCAACCCGAAAAGAATAGAAAGAGCTTTCAGATTATCCTTCACAAAAACCATCAATCCGAAAACCACAAGGATAATAAGTGTCACCACACTGTCGATCTTCGCAAAAAGCCAAGGCGAATATTCGGAAACATCGATGATATTCACTAAAAAGTCTTCTTTTATATCGCGTAACACCACGATGGCTATATTGGCAACGAACAACATCATGAGGAAAGGCATAAAATTCTTGAACAACTCCCAACGCTGTTTCCCATTCAATGTCGCACGCTCCGATTTCATCGCAATATCTTCTTCGGTCGGTTGAGGTAGACGGTTCAGGGCATATCCGAGCAATGCTAACAGAGGTAATGCGACAGCACCAATCAATGCAGGCATCCAAAACTCATTCACATGCAGGTTATTCATAACATACAACCCTGCCGACTTGGCCGTCCCGGAACTGATCACCATACTGACACCTAACAGGCTGGCAAGGATATCCGTCATCCGACGTCCTTCGATAAAACTGAAGATCACCCCCCACATGCAACCCAACGACAGGCCGTTCAGGAACATAGCTGCAATATTGTAAGGAGCGGAAAGCAGACCGAAGAAAACCAACGAAAGCTCTGCCATCACAACAGACATCAGGATAAACCTCAAACGCTCTTCCCGTCTCAGTTCGGAGATCAGCTTGATCCCCATAAACTTAGAAATCACATATCCTACTATCTGGGAGATCGTAACAACCACCTTATAATCCATATCGAAGAACTCGACATCCTCGAAAGCCGCCGCCGTATAAGGCTTGCGCAGTGCATATACCAATGAATAAGATAAAAGAGCCGCACCGCCGGCCCAGAGGATAAAAAGAAAATCGGATAACCGTTTCCGAGATGGATTTTTAGTTTGTTGTTCGTTGTTCATAACATGCTGTCATTTTGTTTACGGCTGCAAAAGTAGACGTGGCATGTTACAGGAATATTACTGAAAACATGAATGTTCATTATTTATATATATTATAAATCAACCGATTATAAAGCAATATTTATGTAACATTCATGTAACGGAAATGCAACACGCTTGTATTTATTTTGCAATATAAAACAGTAAATAAGAACAACATGGACGACTTCCGTGAACTCTACCGCCGGATAGAATATCTGCGCAATAACGGGATCAAGATGAAGGAGATTGCCGACTGTGCCGGAATGGCTCCCAGCATCCTGTCTTCTCTGTACACAACAGTGCTCCCGACTTATTTCGAGGAACTGAAAAACTGCTCGCACGAGGAAGCATTGGACCATGCGATCGTATTGGTCAACAACATATCCAAACGACGCCTGCTGTCCGTCCTGCCGGAATTGTTGAAACGCTTGGAAGGGATGGAACCGAACATACAACCCGACCGGAAAGCCAATCCTTTCCTCGACCATTTGCAAGAAGAAATACTGCTTTCCACCACACGGGTGGACAACATATGCGGACTTTACACGAGTTACAGCCTTTCTTCTTCCTCGGACTGCCTGAAGATGGAACCTTTTATCATCAGTCTATCCGAAAACAAGGAGTACATCCGCATCGGACGGTTAAATGCTTACGGGGAAGCACAATGGGGCATGGGAGTCACAGGTGATCCACAGAACTTTTATTGCATGTTCAGCGAAAACCCCTCGCCTCAATTCACGCTGGTAACAATCTATCTGCAAATCCCATTTTTCCGGAATCCCCGGCAACTGCGCGGTTTATATATCGGACTTGACTACAACCGGAACCCGGTTGCACGCCGCATCCTACTTATCAAGAAGTCTGACTGCACGGATACGGAAGAATTTTTATCCATGGAAAGCGGCTTGATCCAAAAGGAGGATTTCACCTCCGAACAACAGGCTTATTACGATTATACCTGTCAGACCGGCGACTACATCAAGATGTGCACGGTTCCTTCGCTTCAGATGGATGAAAGTGATCTTGTCAAAGAAAAGAAAATGCTATCGTTATAATTACTTTTGGCTTGTCCCAAAAGTAACCAAAAAGTCAAGGCCGAACCTGCTTCGCTACTCCGGGCAGGCGACAGCGTAGTCTTTGCCCGGAGTAGCCCAGACGGTTAAGCCTTGAACTTTTGGTTACTTTTCTTTCAAGAGAAAAGTAACACACCGATTATTCTTTTTGGAACTTACGGCTCACTTTCAGCAAATTAGCCGTAAAAGATACCACATTCTGCGCTTCCTGTACCATATTTAGGTAGACCATGCTGACCTTCGTACTACCGCTCTGTCCTTGGATACGTTTCAGTTCCTCCTTCTTCAGAAGCGTCAGTTTAGCCGTCAGATCGACCGATTCGGCAATCAGGTCATCCATACGATGGTAATCATTGCTTTCGATCATAACCGAACTGCGGTTCAGGAAAGAAACGATCTCATCGGTCATCTTTCCGAAATCCTCCTTCTGTACTTCACAAAGCGGGCTAAAATGATTGTCGACATGCTCTTTGCCTGGCTCCGTCAGACGACGGATACTGAACACGATCTCGCTGGCAAAATCATTCCCCTGATAATAGTACAAACCTTTATCGATCGCAATATCATGCTCCAACTGGGTAACGCCCAACGTGCCGACACGTTTGACCTGTTTCAAGTAACTCTTCTTTTCCTCAATCGCGCTCATAACCTTGCGAAGTTCGCGCAGGTTTTCATCCATAAAGCCATGAACAGAGCGGTTGAAAGTGTCGGAAGCGAAGTTCAGCACGTCACAAAGCTCGTCGCGACTATGTTCACGGAACAGCGAAAGAGCTTCACGTTTGTCCTTTGTCTCACGTAGTTTGGAAATCGTGGAATCAACTTCTTCCTGCATGGCTTCCTTCTTCATCTTCTTTTTATACAGAATCTGGTTACGGATCAGCATATAGATCGCCAGCCCCACCATCGCCGCCATTGCCGCAATACCACCGACATGGATCAACAGAGCAACCAGGAAACAGATCGTAAAGGCTGCACCTGCCGTAATAAACCAACCACCGATCACGGAGAGCACACCGGTGATACGGTAAACTGCGCTTTCACGCCCCCAAGCACGGTCGGCCAGAGAACTACCCATCGCCACCATAAAAGCGACATAAGTCGTAGACAACGGCAACTTCAACGAAGTACCCAACGCAATCAACAGACCGGAAAGCACGACATTCACCGAAGCACGCACCAAGTCGAAACTGGCCTTATCTTCAAGTATTATCTCGTTATTATTGAAACGGCTGTCAATCCAGTCCTTCACTCGCAAAGGCACCACGCTCAATATCGTATTGGAGGCATTGTTGCACGTACGCACCAGAACACGTGCAACGGGCGATGTTCCGAAATTTTCATTTCCATCCGACTGCCGGGCCAAGTCTACAGACGTTTTGATCACCGCCTGCGCCTTTTTCGAAGTAGCCAAGGCAATCACCATGACCAAGCCGGAACCAACAAGGAAGTACCACGGGGTTTTGGCCGGTTCAAGCAACGACTCCATCAGGAAAGTGTCGGTTGTAGTCGTGCCTCCCTGCGCCATCAAATCCATATAAGAAGAATAGCCTGCCAACGGAACACCGATAAAGTTTACCAAGTCATTACCGGCAAACGCCAAAGCCAAGGCAAACGTTCCCAGCAAGATCACCACTTTAAAAACGTTCACCTTCAACCAGTGAAGAACCTGCATCAATAAAGTGAAAAAGATAAGTGCTCCCCACACGATCGTGTCCGTATTGCTATAAATCATCGTTTTAAGATCACCTTCCATAAAGGAACTTTCTTTCAAACCTTTTATCAACATGAAATACAAGATGGAAGTGGCAGCCAAACCACCGAACAAGCCGATAAAATAGTTCATGTGTTTCTTGTAGTTGAAGGTAAAAATCAAGCGAGAAATGTATTGAACAATGGCCCCGAAAAAGAAAGCGATCGCCACTGAAAGAAAAATGGCAAGTATCACCGTAAAAGCCTTATCCGTGTTCAGCAGGTCACCCAACTGAAGTGCACCATTAGAATTGGCAATCTTGATTAATGAAATTGCAACCGTACCGCCCAACAATTCGAATACCAGCGAAACGGTAGTCGAAGTAGGCATCCCCAGAGAGTTAAAAATGTCCAGCAACACCACATCGGTGAGCATGACAGCCAGCAAAATACACATAATTTCTGAAAAATAGAAATGTTGCGGCTGGTAAATTCCGTGCCTGGCAATATCCATCATTCCGTTGGATAGCGAAGCACCGACAAAGATGCCGATCGCGGCAATCACCATTATTACTTTAAAAGATGCAGCTTTCGATCCTATTGCCGAATTCATAAAATTGACTGCATCGTTACTAACTCCGACTGACAGGTCAAACACCGCCAGCACAAAGAGGAAAATGATCAGAAAGAGATAGAATGTCTCCATAATTTCTTGTTATGTATTTGGTTGCAAAGGTCTGAAACAAATATTACGCAAAAATGACATAGATATTACAAACATGTTACAAGTCAAACCATACATCCACAGAAACAGTTGAATAAAAAAATAATGTTACCGGACTAGGGGATTTTCGCTATATTCGCGACTTTTATTATAAGAACATTGTTAATCTTACTCACACTTGGGAGAGAATCGAGACGATATCATACAGTGGGCTTGTGAAATGGCCTTATCGGATTCACAAACCGCTCTTAAATCGCTTTACATGACCTATTTCGGGCCACTAATGCGATTTACGGGTATATATGTCTCATCGCCGGCAGAAGCCGAAGAGATCGTATCCGATACCTTCTTAGCTATCTGGAACAACCGCAAACAGCTACCCGGCATCTCTAATTTCGATTCTTACATATATACGGTAGCCCGCCACAAGGCGATCAGCTATTATCGCAAACAGCACATGGAGCAGGTATCGCTGGACGAAATCTCCATCGACCTTTTCACATCGACCGAAACGACTCCCGAAGAAGAGCTTATCAGCCAAGAAGGAATTCACCGCCTGAACTTGGCAATCGACTCGCTACCCGCCAAATGCAAGATGGCTTTCAAACTCGTCCGCGAGGACAAGCTCAAATATAAAGAAGTGGCTGCCATCCTCGACATCTCCGTCAAAACATTGGAAGCACACTTGGCGAATGCCGTCCGCAAACTGCGGGAAACACTTGCCGACGATTGCATCTGAAAAGCAACACTCTGGCATGAAGCAAAAATTTCATGCATAGGATACTTCTGTTTCATGCCCAGGAAACATTTGTTTCCACCTATTGAAAATTTTGTTTCCTCCTATTGAAAATAAATTTTCCCACAGTGGGAAATTTATTTTCTCCGAATGGGAACAGATGAAAATTTTCTATCTTTTTCTCATTCCGACTAAGGGAATTCTCGCTTCCCTGCGACTATACATATAGAAACACATAGAATGGAAAACAGAATAAACCATATAATCGCACGTGTCCTGAGTGGAGAAAGTTCTTCGGACGATATCCTTTCGTTAAGCGAATGGCTGAACGAAAACGAAAAAAACCGAGATGAATTCCGACGTCTCAAGAATTATTGGGATGCGGATGTCGCTTTCAAACATTCCGTTGCCCCTGCTTTCTCGGCCGACAAACTGCAACAAAAGATCAATGTACAAAGAAGGCAGACTGCCCGGCGGCAATTATGGAGAAACGCCATTCCACTAATTGCCGCAGCCTGTTTGCTTTTCATTTTCTCAACAGCCCTTTTCCTTTATAATACAAATGACCGTATATCCGAACACTACACCTTGCTGACAGACGAACATACCTCCAACTTCACGATGGAAGATGGAACCATCATCACATTGAACAAAAACAGCCGCTTAAGCTATTCCGACAAATACGGGAAAGACAGCCGCAACGTCAAATTAGAAGGTGAAGCCTATTTTGAAGTGGCAAAAGATCCAAGCAAGCCCTTCCAAGTAGAGATGAACGGTGCTTCTATCACCGTAATTGGGTACGCACTTCAACGTGAAGGCAGATGCAGAGTCAGACGATATCACGGCAACCCTTGTGGAAGGTTCCATCCGTTTCGAAGGCGCAAAGCTAAATATCGTGATGACCCCAAACCAACAACTGACTTTCAACCGGTCGACAAACAAGGTGGATGTCAAAGAAATAGACACCGACACTTTCACAGCTTGGAAAGACGGTCTGTTGAAGTACAAATCGATTCCATTCACCGAATTGATCGAGAACTTGAAAGACATCTACCAAGTAGAAATCCGGATTGATGATGAAAGACTGGCAGATCCATCCATCACCGTCTCCGGTACATTCGATCAAAAACAAAGCATAGAACAGATCCTAAAAGTAATCTCACACAGTTTGCCTATACGGTGGACGAATAAAACAGGAAATTATCATATCCAACATGCACACTAAAAAATAATGCCTATGAGAAAACGCTAATGTTAAAAGTAGCACTGAGACCTACACTAAGCGAACAGGGTCACACCATGAAACAAGTAAATTATTAATCTCTTAAATCAATACATAAGCATGAAAAATGTTTCGTATTACAGGCATCTTCATCCTGAAAGCCTGAAAAAATTAGTAGCAATTACAAAAATTACGGCGGTTTCGCTATTAACAGTTTTACCTTCCACTATGCAAGCGGAACCTACCTATTCACAATCGGTAGTGATATCCATCAAAACTGAACGGATGCTTCTCACCGACTTGTTTTCACAGATAGAAAAACAAAGCGAATTCCTATTTTTCTATGTAGATAAAGATGTTGCAGACATTAAAGTCAACATAAAGGCCAACAGTAATCAAATCGATGAAATCCTGACACAAGCATTGACAGGAACAGGACTGACTTATACGATCAACGATCGGAATATCAACATTATGCGAAAAGCATACGCACGGCAACAACAGGCCAAGCAAATCACGGGGAAAGTCCTAGACAATAACGGTGACCCGATCATCGGAGCCAATGTTGTAGAGAAAGGAACGACTAACGGGTCCATTACTGATGTTGAAGGCCTCTTCAACATCAGTATAGCACCTGGTGCTATACTTTCGATCTCCTACATCGGATACAAGCCGACCGAAATAAAAGTCGGTTCACAAAACTCCTACAACATCACCCTCGAAGAAGATTCGGAGACATTGGATGAAGTCGTCGTGATCGGCTACGGTACGGCACGCAAAATCGACCTGACAGGATCGACCTCTTCTTTGGGAGGCGACAAACTTCGGATGAAGAGTACACCGCAGCTTTCCAGTCAATTACAAGGACAGATGGCCGGCGTACAGATCACACGTTCCAGCGGCGACCCGTCAGCCGGAGCTACTATCCGCGTACGTGGTGTCACGACCATGTCAACTAATGACCCATTAGTGATCGTGGATGGAGTGCCTGGCACTCTTACAGATATTGCCCCTGAAGACGTAAAAGACATTCAGGTTTTGAAAGACGCAGCTTCGGCTGCTATTTACGGTTCACGCGCAGCGGCAGGTGTCATATTGGTCACAACCAAACGTGCCAAAAACAAGGAATTCCATCTTTCATATAATGGAGAATACGGCATCAACACACCGACCGCAAAACCTAAATTCGCTAATGCCGTACAATGGATGAGTGGTCTCAACGAATTAGCGTTCAACGATGGTGCATCATCTCTCCATTCGCTTTATTCGGAAGATGTAATCAACAATTACGCGCAACTGCGAGCCGAAGATCCAGACCGCTATGCAGATACCGACTTTATGGATTTAGGATTGAAAAGTAGCACACATCACCAAAGACACTCTCTCTCGCTCAGTGGAGGTACAGAAAAACTGAAAACAAACTTCAGTCTCAACTATTACAATTCGGAAGCACTTATCCAAACAAAAGACTACGAGCGTTTCAATATCCGCACGAACAATGACTACCAAATCAATAATTGGATACATGCCAATGTTGACTTGAATTTACTCTATTCTAACGCAAATGAACCTCACGGATCGATCTTTACCTTAATGGAGCGTGCACCGATCTACAATGCTTATTGGTCTGACGGACGTTTTGCCGATGGCAAAGATGGTGACAACCCTATTGCCGAGCACCAATTAGGCGGTTCCATGAAAAAACAGAACTACAGTGTGGGTGGTAAATTACAATTAGATATCACACCCATAGAAGGATTAACATTAACTGCCATCGTAGCACCAAAATATTCTTTTTACAAAGGGAAAGACCATCGCAAAAGATACGAAGTCTACCGGATCACCGGTGACCCGATTCCCGGAGTTGGCTATGCTTCAACTAGTCTCAGTGAAAGTCGTAACGACAACCATAGCTTGACTAAGCAGTTCTATGCCAACTATAAAATGCAACTGAAACGCCACTCTATCGGATTGATGGCTGGTTATGAAGATTATTCTTACAAATGGGAAGAAGAAGGTGCTTCACGAACCAATTTTAATTTGGTCAATTATCCTTACTTGAATTTAGGGCCTGAAGACTACCAATACAATAGCGGAAAAGCTGGACATAATGCCTATCGTTCATTCTTCGGTCGTATCATGTATTCATGGGCAGATCGCTATATGCTGCAAGCTAATATTCGCTCAGATGGTTCTTCACGTTTTGCTGATGGCCACCGTTGGGGTACATTTCCTTCCGTTAGTGCAGGTTGGGTTATTTCCGAAGAACCTTGGTTCAACAAAAGCATTGTAGATTATTTAAAGTTACGCGGTTCAATTGGACAATTGGGAAACGAACGTCTAGGGAAGGAGTTTCCTTATCAAGCAATACTCAGTTTTGGCACAGGTTTTATTCCAAATGCAACTACAGGTGTAGCAGATGTCGTACAAACGGCTTATCAGACAGACTATGCTTTCAACAACCTAACATGGGAAACGACCACCACCTATGGTTTCGGAGCTGACATCACTTTGCTAAATAACAGACTTCGTGCATCAGCCGATTATTATTACAAAAAGACAACTGATATGCTGATGGAAGTTGGATTCCCTTCTTATTTTGGTTATAACGCACCGCAAAACAACGCAGCCGATATGAATACGAAAGGTTGGGATCTTGAACTTTCCTGGAGCGATCAAATCAACGATTTCCGATACGGTGTAAGTTTCAATTTGTCCGATTATCGTTCTAAAATGGGATACATGGCAAACCGACAGAAAATCGATGATAACAAGATCACTGAAGAAGGGTCTTATTTTAACGAATGGTACGGATACAAAAGTATGGGCATTATCTTGAATGATGCTGCCATGTTGGACGAAAACGGAAATACCATTCCAGTTCTGACTAACAACGATAAAGCAGGTAACATACGTTACCAAGATATAGATGGAGACGGCAAAATCACTGCTTCCGCCGATCGTGTACGCTTGGGCAATTCCCTACCAGAAATGCAATACGGTGGCTCTCTATGGGCAGAATGGAAAGGCTTGGATTTCAATTTATCATTTCAAGGTGTTGGACATCAATTAGCCTACTGGAACTGGCCCGGTACACCATTCAATTATCAAGCATATGCTTGTCCGGTAAATCTGATCGAAAGCCATTGGAGTCCGACAGCAACGGATGCAGAAAATGCCAAGGCAAAATATCCGAAATTGACGACCAATAGTGCCAATACTGTCTCTTATACACATCTCCGAGCCCACGAGACAGGCAGAAA
>ERZ1027099.1082-NODE-1082-length-10846-cov-10.347326_pt1 | contig 10846 bp, 9 predicted proteins | sample MGYA00519408_ERZ1027099 | MGnify/ENA primary metagenome ERZ1027099 (study PRJEB26926, sample SAMN06164646) | human gut metagenome | biome: ENVO:00009003; feature: ENVO:2100002; material: ENVO:00002003 | host: Homo sapiens | place: USA | collected 2012 ...
GAGATTTCTGCCTGTCTCGTGGGCTCGGAGATGTGTATAAGAGACAGAAAATTATATGATTACGATAAAAGAGTTCTATGGTGATGTTAAAGATATAGATGAGAGTGTTCTTGCAGTGAAATCAGATTGTTTATGGGAGAAAGGTTCACTATTGGATATAAAGAATCTGGTTACACCACAGTTATTTCATTTACATATTCTTGTTAATCTGATTGGAAATTGGAGATACGAAGGCTGGTGGTTTATAATGTGCGAAATGGTGCAATTTGTACCTTATATTGCTGAGACATTAAGCCAGGCAGGGGCAGAAGATATGAAAACAGCTTTTGAAAAGGTAATTGACTGCTTTCCCGGAGACACGAGATTTGAAGATTCAGAGGAATATTTTGATATTGTTAATTTTTTACAAAGCATGGCATATAAAGTAAAGAATGAAAGCTTGAAAACTATAACGCGGGAGGAGCGCAAAGCCAATATAAAAAAGCTGCAAAAGTGTGTAGACGAATTGGATGAGATAACCAGCAGGTATTGGGGCGATGATGCGCCTGGTCATGGGTGGAAACAGGCAATAGATTATATTGAATTGAACCGCTAGTATAAAATCAAAAATATATGTATTTATGGACGAAAAATCGCTTAGATATGCGATTAAAGCTCAAAGCATACGGAAAATTTGGAGGTTTTGTCCATTTTCCAGATGTAAAATCTGCCGAAACATGATGACACGTATGAACTGCACCGTCTGCTGGGAGCACTGTTATCCAAGGAACTTACAATAGATGAAAAACTAAACATAAATGGTTTTACTGTAGAGCAGATTGCATCTCAATTACCCTATCGACACATGCTGAACGTATGGCACAAATCAAGCTTTAAAGGTACGGGAGTAATCCTTTATTTATAAAAAATACCGCCAAAGAAATAGTCACATTAAGCTGTCTGTTTCTTATGGCGGTTTTTGATTTTTTACCGGTATTTACAGAGGACAAAACAGCGTGCAATTAAAATTTTGTTGACAAATACCCCATAGGTGTATATAATTAACTGCGATATTAATACCCGGCAGGGGTATATTTTAATCGGTAATATTAAAGGAAAATGAAACATGGGAATGGAAAGAAAAGTTCTTATTATCGATGGCATGACCTGTATTAACTGTCAGAATAAAATAGAGCAGGAATTAAAGAATACAGCAGGAATTTCTAAAGTGCAGGTTTCCTATAGCAAAGGACAGGCTGAAATAGAATTTAATCCGGAAATAGTGACATTAAACCGTATTGCTGCGATTATTGAGAAGCTGGATTATACAGTTATCGATAAAAAGCAGGCAGATTCTTTAAAATGGGTTAGAAGGATTGGAACACTGGCGGTTATTATTTTACTGTATTATCTGTTACAGCATTTTGGTATTTTAAATTTACTTGTTCCGTCAATGCTTGCCGATTCCCAAATGAGCTATGGCATGCTCTTTATTGTAGGGCTTTTAACATCCGTTCACTGTATAGCGATGTGCGGCGGGATTCATCTTTCACAGTGTATTCCTTCGAGGAACGCTGAGAATACAAGTTCATCCAGAATAAATGTCATCATGCCTTCGGTACTGTACAACGCGGGACGGGTAGTTTCGTATACGGCAGTCGGATTTGTGCTTGGCGGAGCAGGAATGATTCTGACAGGCGGTTCGGGCAGTGGAATGCCGCTGCTGCTACAGGGCATATTAAAAATAACAGCCGGATTATTTATGGTGATAATGGGAATCAATATGCTGGGGATTTTTCCGGCATTGAGAAAGCTTCAAATCAGATTCCCGCGAAAGTCTGTCATAAAAATCAATCAGAAAAAAAGAACAGAAAAAAGACCGTTTGTTGTCGGGCTGTTAAACGGATTTATGCCATGCGGTCCGATGCAGTCTATGCAGATTATTGCACTCGGTTTGGGCAATCCCATATCGGGAGCACTGGCAATGCTGATGTTCAGCTTAGGCACGGTTCCGCTGATGCTGGGGCTTGGAAGCCTTGTATCGGCGCTTGGGGAAAAATATACGAAGCTTGTCATGCAGACAGGCGCGATACTGGTTGTGGTGCTCGGACTTGCAATGCTTTCACAGGGAGTGGGTCTGGCAGGCATGAATCCGGTCAGGATTTCACAGGGATCTCACAATACAGCGGAATTTGATACGGCGGTGATAGCGCAGTCAGGGGATATTCAGTATGTGGAAAGCAATCTGGATTTCGGGACGTATCCTGAGATTACCGTTTATACGGGTATTCCGGTAAAATGGACGATAAATGTGCCGGAAGAAGTTATCAATGGCTGTAATTACAAAATGATAGTAAAGACCTACGGAATCACTCATGAATTTACACCGGGTACAGAAGATAAAAGTGCAGGTTCTAAAAATACGGCGGCTCAAAGTACAGCTTCGACAGAAAACGCCGCAGCTGCGTCATACATAACGCCTGCCGTAGAAAACGGACAGTTAGCAATAGATATCGGTACACTGACAGAACATCCGTTATATGTAAATTATGATTCAAACGGAACCAATATACAGATGATTGCCGTAAATGCGTCTGACGGCTCAGCACGATTATCACTGAACACCTGTCAGACCTGCAATCCTTCTCCAAAAGCGTATTTCAAGAAGAGAAGCGGCAAATTAGTATGTCAGAACTGCGGAAATGTATTTAAAATGGACAGTGTAGGCGGCACTGCGGGCGGTTGTAATCCGATGAATATTCAATATACGGTTGCAGACGGGAAGATAACCGTAAATACGGCGGATTTAGACAGCCATGCAAAACTGTTTTCTTCATGGAGCGGTCCGGTAGAATAGAGTAAAATAGCGGTACGGTATATTTTTAAAATGAATATACCGTGCCGTTATTTTTATGATACAATACAGGTATGGTACAGAATTTTTTTAGAAGTTACAAAAAGAGGAGTGTGATAACGATGAAAATAAAACAGCAAAAGCAGATAAAAGCATTTTTAATTGAAGAATTCGGAAATAAAAAGGGATGTGCAGTATCTGACAGGCAGGAAAAAATGCTGGATACATTGATTCAGAATACAAAAAATAAATCCGAAAATCAGATGAAAACCCTTGCCCAAACGATACTTCCACGCATAGCGTTGCATAAGTGCTTGTCTGAGGAAGGCTTTTCAGAAGAAGATGTATATAAGTATATGAGAAAATATATGCTTGATAAAGTAGCAGCAAAAAAACACGCTTCAACGGCTAAAATGGAATTAGTACCGGGATTTTATGCCATCTACAGCAATATCTTTCTTAAAATTATGCGTACAACCGATTTGCAAGAAAGTACGCAGGCATATGGAAATGATTATTATGATGTTACGATTAAAAAATGCCTGTGGCACACCGCCTGCGTGGAAAACGGCTGTGAAAATCTGTGTCGCCTGTTCTGTGATGTCGATGATGTGACATACGGCGGCTTGAAAAAAATAGGTTTTACGCGGACAAAAACATTAGGTTACGGCGGTGACTGCTGTGATTTTCATTTTTTCAAAAAATAAGCTCTTTTATAAAAACTTTTTTGTTTGACTTTTTTAAAAATCAGAAATATAATAGTCCTTGAACGAGTAGCAGACGAGCGTAAATCCAGTTTTGCTGCTCGTTTTTTTATTTTAAATCTATAACGCCATTAAAAAGTGTGTAGCTTATCAGCGTAAGTCCAGCTTATGCGGTAACTACACACTTTTTTTGTGCAAAAAAACAAAGAGGCAAATCCGCTGCTCCTGCAAAGGGTGCATGCTATGCAAGCTATTGGGCATAGCATACATAGCAGACATTTGCTTCGCAAACAAGGAGGACAAATCCTCTGCTCCTGCAAAGAGCAGTCGCATTTGCTTCGCAAACAAGGAGGATTAAAATGGCAGAAAGTAACAAAATGAAAGAAATTCCGGTAAATAAGCTTATGGTGCAGATGGGAATACCGATGATTTTATCCATGGCACTGCAGGCAGTCTACAATATTGTGGACAGTGCTTTTGTCGGCAATATGAAAGTGGGGAGTGAAGCGGCTTTGAATGCGCTGACACTGGTATTTCCGGTACAGATGCTTATGGTGGCAGTCGGAATCGGAACCGGTGTGGGAACGAATGCGCTTCTTGCAAGAACTCTTGGAGAGGGAAAAAACCAAAAAGCTGCGAAAGTCGCCGGAAACAGTCTGTTTTTAGGTGTGATAATTTGTGCGGTATGTCTGTTGTTTGGCATTTTTGGAGTGAAGGCATACATTTCATCACAGACGGCTGACACGGAAGTGATTGCAATGGGAACAAGTTATTTAAGAATATGCTGTGTGCTTTCTTTTGGAATTATTTTCTTTTCATTATTTGAAAAGCTGTTACAGGCAACAGGGCGTTCCCTTTATTCCACAATCGGACAGGTTGTGGGTGCTGTGGTCAATATTATTCTGGACCCGGTAATGATTTATGGTATCGGACCCGTTCCTGAAATGGGCGTAGAGGGCGCTGCGTATGCTACGGTAATAGGTCAGCTTGTATCAGCAGGGCTGTTCTTTATTTTTTATATGAAATTAAATAGGGAATTTGAACATGGAATAAAATTCATGAAACCGGATGGCAGAACGATTGCAGGAATCTATTCAATAGGTCTGCCTGCAATCATTGCACAGGCGCTGATGTCTGTCATGGTGTATGTCATGAATCTGATTTTGAAGTTCAGTCCTTCTGCACAGACTGCATACGGATTGTTTTATAAAGTCCAGCAGTTTGTATTGTTCTTAGCATTTGGTTTAAGAGATGCCATTACGCCAATCATAGCGTATGCATATGGAATGGGAAGTAAAAAACGAATCCGGGACGGAATCAAATATGGTCTGATATACACGACGGCACTGATGATTTTAGGGATTTTTATTACAGAAATTTTTCCGGACGCATTTGCCACGCTGTTTAATGCGGGACAGTCAAGAACGTATTTTATCAGTGCAATGCGGATTATTTCAATCAGTTTTATTTTTGCGGGAATCAATGTCGCTTATCAGGGCATTTATCAGGCGTTGGACGGCGGTCTTGAATCGCTTGTGATTTCACTGCTTAGACAGCTTGTCATTATATTACCGTTAGCAGGAATTTTTTCAATTTTTGTAAAAAACACAACAGCAGGCATTTCCCTGATTTGGTGGGCATTTCCGATAACAGAACTTGTTGCCTGTGCAGCAGGATATGCATTTTTAAAGAAAATCAGTAAGAATAGAGTGGAAAAATTAAGTTGAGGTGGAAGCAGCAATGGCAAAAAGAATTATTACAATCAGCAGAGAGTTTGGAAGCGGCGGACGTTTTATCGGTGAAGAAACAGCTAAAAAACTCGGCATAGACTATTATGACAAAGATATTATCGGTCAGATAGCCATACAGTCTGGGTTATTACAGGAGTATATCCGGGGAAGTTTGAACTGCTCCGGATTTTTAGGTTCACATACAGACAAATTTCATGTATAATAGAATAGCATGAAAGTGGGGAAAATCCGGCAAGTGTTTTCCCACAGCGTTGAAATCACGGCAGTGAAATGCCTGAGGAATGGAGATTAACATGGAAATTTATGAAATGATTGAATTAGAAGACTGTCCGAGATGTTTAGGACCTTCTATTTTAGAAGAAGAAAACAGCGGTTATTATGTCATGTGCATGGACTGCGGCTGCCAGTCGGCAACATTTGGCTTTAAAGACGATGCCGGAAGACTTGAGGCGGCAAAAAGAACAGCTGAACTGTGGAATGCCGGCAAGGTTATTTTCAACGGCTTTGGCGATTAAATTTGAAAAAGAAAAGGAGTAATGAACGCATGAAAAGTAAAGAAGAACTTTTTAATATGACTGTACTGGAATTAAAAGAATATATGAATTCTTTATCAAACCCGGAAATTAAAGAAGTGGCAGAAATATTTGAAGACGATGAACATGAAAGAGACCCGCTGGAACTTCTTGCGGCACCGAAGCTGTTTGACTATATGAAATATGCAAACAACGGAACGGTTGATATTGATTTAAGTCTTTAATAAAAACACACCCCCAGCCGGAGTCAAATGACAATGGCTGGGGGATATTTTTATTAAAGTACTTTCGATAAAAATTCTTTCAATCTCGGACTCTGTGGGTTTTCAAAAAATTCCTTTGGTGCATTTTCTTCGGTGATATTGCCGTCAGAAAAGAACATACAGCGGTTGGAAACTTCCTTTGCAAATCCCATTTCATGCGTAACAATTAACATTGTCATGCCGGACTGGGCAAGTTCTTTGATAATTGTTAAAACTTCGCCGACCATTTCCGGGTCAAGCGCAGAAGTCGGTTCGTCAAACAGCATGACTTCCGGATTCATTGCCAGCGCACGGGCAATTGCAACACGCTGTTTCTGTCCGCCGGAAAGCATGGCAGGATAGGTATCCGCTTTATCTTTTAAGCCGACACGCTCTAAGAGTTCATCAGCTTTTTTAGAAGCTTCTTCCTTTGTCATCAGCTTTAATTTGACCGGTGCAAGACAGATATTTTCACGGATGGTCATGTTCGGGAACAGATTAAAGTGCTGGAATACCATACCAATCTTTTCGCGGATCTGGTTGATGTTGACCGACTTATCGGTCAAATCCGTGCCGTGGAATAAAACGTGTCCGCCGGTCGGCATTTCCAGCATATTTAACGAACGTAAAAATGTGGATTTACCGCAGCCGGAAGGTCCGATGATGGCAATGACATCGCCTTTGCGGACGGTCGTATTGACATCATTTAAAACAACATGTTTGTCAAATGCCTTGTGCAGGTTTTTGACTTCGAGGAGAACATCTGATTTAGTTTCGCTCATTGCTTCTTAATCTCCTTTCCAGTTTCTTTACAAGTGCCGAAAGAATAACAACCAGTACAAGGTAAATAAATGCAACACCGAGTAATGGCAGGAAAGCATCATATGTAATGCTTCGGATAATATCACCGCCGCGGGTTAAATCGGTCAGTCCGATATAACCACTGATAGAGGTCTCTTTCAGTAACACGATAAATTCATTTGCAAGGGCAGGCAGTACATTTTTAAATGCCTGTGGCAGAATAACGCTAAGCATGGTCTGACGGTAGGTAAGGCCTAAGCTTCTTGCAGCTTCAAACTGTCCGTTGTCGATAGACATAATACCGGAACGGAAAATTTCGGCAACGTAAGCACCGGAGTTAATGCCGAATGCCAGAATTGCCACCAGCAGCTTGCTGATATTCATAGAGCCAAAAATAATATAGTAAATAATCAGCAGCTGTACCATACTTGGTGTACCACGGATAATGGTCAGGTAAACGGTGCAGATTGCATTTAAAATCTTTAAATTGCCGGTTTTGTCATGGCTTGAACGGACAACGGCAACTAAAAAACCGATGACAATACCGATTAATGCGGCACAGGCTGCGATAATCAGTGTATTTTTCAGACCGGTCAGGATGAACTGATAACGGTTATCGGTTAAGAAGTCTGTTTTAAATTTTTCAGAAAGACTTGTACCGCCGGATACGGCATCGTTATTGCGCACAACAATAACCTGCTGTGAAGTGGTGTAAGAATCTGAAAAGTCAATATTTTTCTGACGTTCCGGTGTAACGGTCATACCTGCAATACCGACATCGGCTTTACCGGAAGATACAGCAGTGATGATGGAATCAAATTCCATATCCTCTACTTTTAAGGTCATTCCTAAAGTATCGCAGATTGCCGTGGCGACATCGACATCAATACCGACAATCGTGCCGTTTTCATAGTATTCATACGGCTGGAAATAAGCATTGGTAGCCATAACCAGTGTGCCGTTGGAACGGTTTACATTTTCAGGAGAGGTATACGGAGTTTGTTCGATATTTTCCCCGATGTAATTGTTTAAAATGGCATCAAGCGTGCCGTTGGCTTTTAATGTGTTTAAAGCGTCGTTGATAGAACTTGTCAGGGAAGAATTGCCTTTTGCAATTGCAATAGCGTAGTCTTCGTTAGCAAATTCTTCAGGGAGAATCATTAAGTCGCTGTTTGCGGCAACAAAAGACTGTGCCGGTTGTGCATCAATGACAACTGCATCAATCTTTCCCTGTTTTAATGCCTGAATGGCATCGTTTCCTTTGTTGAAACGTTCAACGGTTGTATTTGAACCGTCCGTTTCATAATCTGATACGAGCGTATCGCCGGTTGTACCAAGCTGGACACCGATTTTTTTGCCGGAAAGGTCGTCTACTGAAAAAACAGTGTTTTCAGCCTGCTTTTTGCCGCAGGAAGTAAACTGTAAAGACAGACCGATACAGAAAAAAATCAACAGCAGGCGAAATACGCGCCAAGCATGATTTTGTTTTGTACGTTGCATACTTTTATCCTTTCTTTGTCGATTTATTTTTTGACATTGTATCATATTATACACTGTAATTGAAAATGCTACAATCTGTATTTGTAAAAAAAATAAGATATGCTATACTAAAAATGCTGTTGGGGGCAAAAGCCCCCAATAATGATACCTGCGGATTGTTCCGTGCTGCGCACTCCCACAATCCTGCCCAATATTCGCATATCGCAGAACTATCGTCCTGCTTTTATGCTCATATTAGGGCGGGTCACAAGGTCATTCACCCACTTATGAGCAAGCTCATGTGGGTTTAGACCTTTTGACCCTGGTATCAAAGAAATTTAGAAAGAAGCAGGAAATGATGAAAATTAGAACACCCGAATATTATAAAGATTTTAAATGTATTGCAGGGGCATGTACGGATACGTGCTGTGCGGGCTGGGACGTGGATGTAGATGAAAAGTCGTATGACTATTACAAAACGGTTGCAGGAAGTTTCGGACAGCGCTTACAGTCGGTTATGGTGCCGGAGGAGGGCGGCGGCTGTACCTTTACGCTGCAAAACGGCAGATGCCCGTTTTTAAATGACAAGAACCTGTGTGATTTATTTATTGCACTGGGCGAAGATAAGCTGTGTGATACGTGCGCCGAATTTCCGCGGTTTATCAACGAATACGGCAGTGAGCGGGAAATCGGACTGGCGCCGTCCTGTAAAACAGCCGGCGAGCTGATGTTTAGCTATCAAAAGCCGCTGACATTTACGGTAGAAGAAACAGATGAAACCGTTTCTTCCTATAATAATATCGATCCGCAGTTATATTTTAAGCTGCGCCAGGCAAGGGTAACGGCGTATAATATCATCCGCAACAGGGCATTTTTAATAGAGGAGCGTTGTATGCTGTATCTGGATTTTGCAAAAAAACTGCAAAAGAAGCTGGATACCGACAGAGTGGATTTAATGGATTATGAAATTCAGGCATACGCACAGGCGGATTATCTGCAAGACCGTTTAAAGGATTTGAAAAAGAAATACGGCGGAAAAAATCATACGTCATATGAAAATATCCCGCATTTTTTTGACCGCTTTGCCGGCATGGAAGTTATCAACCCGGACTGGTACGTCTGTCTTGAAAGAAACAGCAGATATTTTAAAAACTGTTGCGGTGCGGAGGACTATGAACGGGAGCTGTCTGAATTTGCGGCATATTATAAGGAGAAGGAATACGAGTACGAGCAGCTGATGATGTATTATGTATACAGATATTTTTTGAATGCGGTCAATGACAGCGAAATTCTTTTAAAGGCGAAAATCGGTGTCATCGGATATCTCATTTTAAAACATCTGGATATGCAGTGCTGGCTTGAAAACGGGAAGACGTTGACCTTTACACAGCAGGTCGACCTGGCGCATTTGTATTCGCGCCAGTTTGAACATTCTTATACAAATTTTGAAGTGTATAACGGATATTTTAAGACGAAACGCAGATATGCGTGGAGCAGACTTATGGAATATCTGGGTACAGGGTGTCCAGATACTCAATAAATGCGCGGGAGCATTCCGGCAGATAAGTGGAATTGTATGCAAGGACAACATCGGTTGCGATATCGCAGTTTTTAACCGGTTTGCATACAATTCCTTTTTTTTGAACCAGCGTGGCGGCAGACTGCGGGATAATACCGACCCCCATGCCCATTTCCACAAAATAAAGGGTTGTACGGGCATCGTCATTGATACAGAACCAGTTCGCACTCAGGTTCTTGTCCTCAAATTCTTTCCGCAAAAGGTGTTCCCAGCGGCGGTATACGATAAGCGGGAGCCTGGCAAGGTTATCAAGTGTAATGGCGGCGCTGTCTGAAGTATCAGCCGTATGAGTGGAAATGTCACTGCCGGAAGAACGGTCGTCGGCAAAAAATGATTCCTGCCCCACTGCAACCAGTGAATCCGTAAACAGCTTCTTGCAGGTCAGCGAGTCCGTGTGAAACGGCGTGCGCAGGAGTGCAAGGTGGATGGCATTGGTCTCAAACTGGGAAAGCAGGTGGTAGGTGTCCGCTTCATTAATTTCATAATGAATACCGGGATACTGCTTGGAAAAGCCGCACAGCCAGCCAAGCGCGTCCGAACCGATTAAGGAAGAAACAATACCGATACGCAGTACACCGTTAAAATGTCGTGCCGCATTCATGGTTTCCTGCTTTGCAACATTGCTTAACTGCAACAGCGAACGGCTGTAATTATAAAGGGTTTCTCCGGCTTCCGTCAGGTGGATTGTGCGTGAACCCCGCTCAAACAATGTACAGTCCAATTCAGTTTCCAGAAGCTTCATCTGACTGCTTAACGGCGGCTGTGACATAAACAGCTTCTTTGCCGCCCCTGAAATACTTCCTTCTTCAACAATCTTCACAAAATAAGAAAGCTGCTTCAAATCCATATCAAAAATCCTTCCTATATAAAAAACGTATATCAAATATACATTATAAATATTTTCTGTATTGATGTATTTATGAT
>ERZ1027099.1093-NODE-1093-length-10775-cov-4.933489_pt1 | contig 10775 bp, 9 predicted proteins | sample MGYA00519408_ERZ1027099 | MGnify/ENA primary metagenome ERZ1027099 (study PRJEB26926, sample SAMN06164646) | human gut metagenome | biome: ENVO:00009003; feature: ENVO:2100002; material: ENVO:00002003 | host: Homo sapiens | place: USA | collected 2012 ...
CACACTGCATATCGTCGGCAGCGTCAGATGTGTATAAGAGACAGATTTATAGCATTATATCAGGTAATTTTGATATGCCCAAACTTGTATTTTATGTCAGGTTATTTTATAATTGCATACAATAGATTGTGTATTTTATGAGTGGGGGGAGAGAAGAAAAAACAGAAACTCAGCCTGCCTGTAAAATATGCAGAAACGAGGAATATATGAAAAAACAGAGTAAAGGAGTTCCGACAAACCGTGATATCCGTTGGGACAGACTTGATAATACAGCACACCTTTTTCCGGTCATTGCCGGGGAGAGCATGAGCAATGTGTACAGGATCAGTGTTACACTGAAAGAGGAGATCAATCCGGAATTACTGCAGAGGGCACTTGATATGGTGCTTCCGAAGTTTGACGGGTTTAACTTAAGACTGCGGCAGGGGGTGTTCTGGTATTATTTTGAGGAAAACGGAAAAGCGGCGCCAAAGGTTCGCATGGAGAACAATTTTCCATGCAGATATATCCAGCAGAATAAAAACCGCAGTTATATGTTCCGTGTGACCTATTATAAATGCAGGATCAATCTGGAAGTATTCCATGTTTTGACGGATGGAATGGGAGGAATCAATTTCTTAAAAGAGCTGACTTACCAGTATCTGCGTCTGGCACATAAAGACCTGCAGGAAAAGCTGGGAGATTCATTAAGTGTTGATACGTCTTTGAACCGGGAAGACAGTTTCTTAAAAAATTACAAAAAAAGTTCCGCAAAAGGATACCAGACAAAAAAGGCATATCTGATCCGTGGAGAAAAGTTAAGACCGGGCGAGTTCGGCGTGATGCACGGTTATATGAAAATACCGGAGTTGAAAAGGGTCTGTCATGCGATGGGAATCAGTATCAACGAATATCTGGTAAGTGTGTACATCTGGAGCGTTTATACGGAATGTCTGCACGGCATGCCGTCAAAGTGTCCGATCCGTGTTGCGGTGCCGGTTAATCTGCGGCCGTATTTTAATTCTATTACCACGAAAAACTTTTTTGTCATGGTGTCCGCAGAATTTCATCCGACCAAAGAGACCTATACGTTTGCAGAGGTGGCTGAAATCGTGAAGGAAAGCCTGCGAAGCCAGATTAACCGGGAAAATCTTGAAAAGCTGTTTTCCTATAACGTTTCCAATGAAAAACTGCTGATTGCAAGAGTTGTGCCGCTTTTCCTGAAAAACCTTGCAATGAAGTATGTATATACAACTTCTGCACTTGCCAATACTGCGACGATCACAAATATCGGCAATATTTCCGTGACAGAAGAGTACCGCCCTTATGTGGAAATGTTTCATGCATTTCTTGCCATGTCAAAGGGGCAGCATCTGAAAGGAACGATCTGCTCTTACGGGGATACACTTGTATTCAGTTTCAGTTATGATCTTGTCGATGCGTCTGTGCAGCGTGGATTTTTCCGGAAAATAGCCTCGGACGGGATTGCGGTAGAAATAAAGAGTAATGGAGTAAATTATGAGTAAATGCAGAAATTGTAATGTGGAAATATCAGATGAAACAGAGCGCTGTCCACTCTGCGGATCCGTGTTAGAATACACAGGTGAAGTGGAGAATATGTACCCGGATGTGAGAGTGCACACCCGGAAAATGACAATGATCAGTAAAATCTATCTGTTTTGTGCACTTTTGGTTGAGGTGCTGCTCATTTATATCAATGTGGTCACCGAGTCACAGATTGCATGGAGTGCGATCACGGGGCTTGGATTTTTTTACGGATATATGCTGATCCGTTTTGCAATTCTTGGAAAGACAGGTTACCGCGCCAAAATCACGGTACTCACGCTGATGGCGATACTGATCGTGATCGCAATCGATTTTCTGGTCGGCTACCGCGGATGGTCTGTCAATTATGCATTGCCGTCGGCGATCATTTTAGTCGATGTTGGTATTATCATCTGTATGATCGTAAACCGCAGAAACTGGCAGAGCTATATGATGTGGCAGATTTTTATGATCTTATGCAGCATTGTTCCGGTAATACTGATTTTTACCGGTATCGTGACGGCACAGCTTTTTGCACTGATCGCATTTGCGTTTTCCCTGTTTCTGTTTCTTGGAACACTGATCATCGGAGACCGCAGGGCAAGGGTGGAACTGAAACGAAGATTTCATGTCCGCTGAGTTATATTTAGAATAAAAAGAACAGGAGCAATCGGATGAGAGAGAGCGAAGCGAGTATCAGGGGAAGAGTCATGAGGGACCTGATCGCCCATGTGACAAATGATCACCTGATTGGGAAAAAGATAAAAAATGGAGAACTGAGGAAAAAAATCGGGGATTCGGAGCCGCCGTGGAAATGTCCGGACTGTTTTTCATTAGATGTGATCGAGATGGATAATTTCTCCATGGAGTATTTACAGGCAAAAGAAAATCCGAATACGGAAAAAGTAATCTTACAGCTTCACGGAGGCGGATATGTCGGAGCGATGCGGAATGCATACCGTATGTTTGCCGGACTTTACTGTGAAGTCAGCCATGGAATGAGTGTTCTGACACCCGATTACCGTGTGGCACCGGAACATCCGTATCCGGCGGCTTTAGAAGATGCCTATGCCGCATACTGTTATCTGTTGGAACAGGGGTGGTTTTCCGAGCAGATCATCATCGCAGGAGATTCCGCAGGAGGCGGTCTTGCGATGGCATTATGCCATTATCTGAAAGATCACGGAAAGCAGCTTCCGTGTGGGATCGTAGCCATGTCACCGTGGACAGACCTTGCGGCGAGCGGGGAATCTTACGAGACAAACTTTGAGCGCGACCCGTTATTTGGAAAAACAAGGGACAGCCTTATTTATAATAAAGATTATATTGGGGATAACGATCCGTATAATGCTTATATTTCGCCTTTATATGGGGATTTCAGGGGATTTCCGCCGATGCTGATACAGGTTGGTTCCTATGAGATGCTGCTCTCGGATTCTGTGGATGTGGCTGCAAAAGCCAGAGAACAGGGAGTAAAAGTAAGAATCAGTATTTATGAAGGAATGTTCCACATCTTTCAGATGGCAGCAAAAATGCTGCCGGAATCTAAAAGAGCGTGGGTTGAGATCGGTAAATTTATTGATGTTTTGCTAAATGACTGACATCCATATAGACAGGGATACCGTTTTCGTATTTTACCGGAACTTCACCGAGTATGAGAGGTGAAAGGTAATCGATCAGTGGCTGTGTGACATCATTGCCTGCATCGTTGATCCATTCTCTCGGAATTGATTTTGCCTCATTTGCAATGTGGCGGATCTCGGCATGCTCATAGGCGATTTCGTACGGAGCATCGGAGATACGGCGCATTGTTACCATGGAAGCGGTAACACCTTCCTCGGAGAGAGCAACCGCTTTCTGACCGAGAGTAAAAGCCTCATCAAGATCAGTCTTTGAAGCAAGGTGTGCAGCGCAGCGCTGTAATACGTTGACTTCCACGGAACGGACTTTAACGCCTAGTTTTTCTTTGACTAAAAATTCAAGTGTTTTTCCGGCTCCGCTTAACTGGCTGTGACCAAAGGTGTCAACAGAACTTTCGGAAGCACTGATATAGTTGCCGGAAGCATCGCGGATACCTTCGGATACGGCAACGATCACGTTATTGCGCTCGAAAAGCATACGCTTTACATCCAGTAAAAAGTCCTCTTTGTCAAATGGAACCTCCGGGAGATAGATCAGATGTGGTGCTGTATTATAACCGTTTCTTGCCAGTGCAGAAGCAGCGGTCAGCCATCCGGCATCACGTCCCATGATTTCCACGATCGTCACACTTTTGACTGCATAGATAAATGTGTCATGTGCGATTTCTAAAAGAGAAGATGCGATATATTTTGCGGCAGAACCGAATCCTGGTGTATGGTCTGTCTCACAGAGATCATTGTCGATGGTCTTTGGAATACCGACAATACGCACAGGACTGCCGATTTTTTTGCCATATTCGGAGAGCTTTAAGACGGTGTCCATGGAATCGTTGCCGCCGATATAAAAGAAAGCATCAATATGGTAAGTTTCAAACTGTTTGAAAATGAATACATAGGAAGAATCATCATCTAAATAATTTGGCAGTTTGTAACGGCAGGAGCCAAGATACATTGCCGGAGTGACCTTTAAGCGGTCGAGATATTCCGGATTCTGCTGCATTAATTCAGAAAGATTCGTCAGATCGTTGTTTAAAATACCTGTGATTCCGTTTAAGGAACCATAAACCGTGTCATACATGTCAGAACGCATTACACCGTCGATCACACCGGCAAGGCTGGCATTGATCGCAACAGTAGGGCCGCCTGACTGTGCTACCATACAGTTTTTTGGACTCATAAGAAAACTCCTTTGTGTTTGATCTTCTTTTTGCAATGTCTATCATACAAAAAAAGGCACGGTTGCGCAATCATTAAATTAAATAGAAAGAGTGATGGTATACCATGAAAATATGTACATTGTGTCCTAGAATGTGCGCTGTGGACCGAAAATCCGGTGAGCGCGGCATCTGCGGACAGACCACAGAGATTAAGGTGGCGCGTGCGGCACTGCACTTCTGGGAAGAACCCTGCATTTCCGGGGAGATGGGTTCCGGTGCGGTCTTTTTTTCCGGCTGTGCACTGCACTGTGTGTTCTGCCAGAATGAAAATATTGCAAATGGCACAGCTGGTAAGGTGATAAGTACGGAGCGGCTTGGCAAAATTTTTCTGGAACTCCAGGAAAAGGGTGCAAATAATATCAACCTTGTGACACCGGGGCAGTTTGTACCACAGATCATAAAAGCGGTAGAGCTTGCAAGAAATCAGAATTTAAAGATTCCCATCGTTTATAACACCAGCAGCTATGAAAATGTGGATACGATCCGTTCTTTAGAAGGAATTGTGGATATCTATCTTCCGGATTTTAAGTATTTTGATACCGCTTTGAGTGCAAAATATTCCCATGCGCCGGATTACCCTGCTGTGGCTAAGGCGGTGATAGCGGAGATGGTGCGTCAGACGGGTGCGGCAGTTTTTGAAAACGGGGAGGATTCCCTGATGAAGCGTGGTACGATCGTGCGCCATCTGATCCTGCCGGGGTGCACGAAAGATTCCAAAGCAGTTTTGAAATATCTGCATGAAACCTATGAGAATCAAATATATATCAGTATCATGCACCAGTTTACACCGCTCTCTAACGTGAAAAAATATCCGGAATTAAACCGTAAGATCACAGACCGGGAATATGATGAGGTTGTTGATTTTGCAATCGATATAGGGATTGAAAACGGTTTTATCCAGGAGGGGGAGACGGCGGAGGAGAGTTTTATTCCGGAATTTGACAATGAGGGAGTTTGAGGTTGACGCATTTTCGAATATCTCATATAATTCCATAGTGATGATGGCAATAGAGGGAGTGTGAAACGAATGAAGAGAAAAGTAAGATTCATAGCTGCACTTTTCTGCATGGGATGTCTTGCGACAGAACCTGCGGCAGACATAAAGGCTGCCGGAATCCAGGTGGCTGCTGCACAGACAACACTTTCCGCAGATAATTCGCTGGAAGTGTTATCACTTTCTGCGGGAACATTATCCCCGGACTTTACAGGAAAGACAGTACAATATACAGCTACCGTACCGAATGATGTCACAAGCGTTACAGTGACGGCAACACCGGTTAATGAATTTGCGACGGTGCAGTCGATCACAGGAAATGACAATCTGCAGGTCGGTACAAATACGATAAAAGTAGTCGTGAAGGCGCAGAACGGAGCACTCGCCCAGTATACGATCACACTGACCAGAGAAGATGGACAGACAGCAGACGGAACAGTGGATCAGCCGGCGGATGGAACAGACGGTCAGACAACAGACCAGCCGGCAGACGGAACAGACAGTCAGACAACAGACCAGCCGGCGGATGGAACAGACGGTCAGACAACAGACCAGCCGGCGGATGGAACAGATGGACAGGCAGCAGACCAGAACACAGAGTTTGAAACAGAAGAAGCGGAAGATGTTTCTAATATGGAATATCTCCAGCAGGAATACAATGATCTCTCTGAACAATATGCAAAAGAAAAGTCTTTTTCCAGAAATATGATGGGAATTATGGCTTTTGTGATCGCAGTACTTGTCGTTATTATTATCAATCTTCTATTGAGAGGACGTAAGAGTGACGACTGGGATGAGGAAGAGGATGACTGGGACTGGAAGCCCGAAAAACAGGGAAAGGATCAGGACGCAGAAGATGATCCTGATCTGGAAGAAGATGATAATATAGAAGAGAATCCTGGCGTGGAAGAAGATGATTTGGAAGTAGATGATCCGGAAGACGCTGACTGGGAGGAGGAAGAAACACAGAGAAAAGGATTTTTCCACAGAAAACCAAAAGAAAAAGTGGAAGAAGAGCCGGATGATGTGGAAGAAAACGATACAGAGAACGAAGTCGGCGTATCAAAGATCCATAAAGTGCGTGCGGGATTGTTTGGACGTGGCATGTCTGACGATCTTGACGATGAGGACTGGGAAGAGGACGAAGATTTCCTGCCGGTAGAAAGAAAAAAAACGGAAGAAAAACAGCGTCCGGAGAGAAAAGAAAAACCGGAGGAGAAACAAAGGCCGGAGAGAAAAGAAAAGCCGGAGCGGAAACATACTCCGGAGAAAAAACACATTCCGAGAGAAGAAGAGGAAGAAGATGATTTAGAGATCATCGATTTAAATGATTTATAAATAGAAAAAGAATGGAGAAACTATGCAGATACGATATACATCAAAAGCAAAAAAAGCAATCGATCAGGCTTCAAAGATGTCGAAATCACTGCATCATCATTATATCGGAACGGAGCATATCCTGATCGGACTTTTAAAAGAAGGAACGGGCGTCGCTGCGCAGGTATTAAATGATAATGGAGTAGAACTTGACAAAGTCATGCAGCTGATCGAGGAACTCATTGCACCGGATGCACAGGTGCTGACGGCAGAGGCTAAGGAATATTCGCCGAGGGCACTGCAGGTGTTAGAAGGGGCAGCAAGGGAGGCAGCGCGTTTTCATGCAGAGGAGATCGGGACGGAGCATATCCTGATCGCGATGATGAAAGAGACAGAGTGTGTGGCATCCCGCCTTTTAAATACCTTAGCGGTCAATATCCAGAAAATGTATGTGGATATCCTGATCGCAATGGGAGAAGATGCGAGCCTGTACAAAGAAGATTTCATGAATGGTAAGCCGGTGAAAAAAACAGCATCGGATACACCGGTATTAAATCAATACTCCAGAGATCTGACTGCATTGGCGGCAGAGGGAGTATTAGATCCGTTAGTCGGCAGACAGGAAGAGATCGACCGTGTGATCCAGATCTTAAGCAGAAGGACAAAGAATAACCCATGTCTGATCGGTGAACCGGGCGTTGGAAAGACTGCGATCGTTGAGGGAATTGCGGAGCGTATTACAACCGGAATGGTTCCGGATACCGTTGCGGGAAAGCGGGTGGTATCTTTGGATATGTCCGGAATCGTGGCAGGCTCAAAATATCGCGGTGAGTTTGAGGAGCGCATTAAAAAGGTACTTCAGGAAGTACGGGCAGCCGGCAATATCCTGCTCTTCATCGATGAACTGCATACAATCATCGGAGCGGGTGGAGCGGAAGGAGCAATCGATGCTTCCAATATATTAAAACCTGCACTTGCGCGTGGGGAACTGCAGCTGATCGGTGCAACGACAATCGATGAATACCGCAAATATATTGAAAAAGATGCTGCGCTAGAGCGCAGATTCCAGCCGGTTACGGTAGAAGAGCCGTCGGAAGAGGAGGCAGTGCAGATTTTAGAGGGACTGCGGGAACAGTATGAAAAGCATCATCAGGTAAAGATTACGGATGATGCGGTATCGGCAGCAGTACGCCTGTCTGCGCGCTATATCAATGACCGTTTCCTGCCGGATAAAGCAATCGATCTGATGGATGAGGCTGCAGCAAAGGTACGTCTGCGCGCGGGTGGAAAACCGGAGGAAGTCGTTGAATTAAGACATCGCATCAACCTGTTAGAAGAGGAAATGTTAGAATTTCTGCACGATGGTGATGTGGAAGGTGCAAAGCAGAAGAAGAATGAAAAAGAAGCGTGTGAAGAAGAGCTTGCCAAAATACAGGCAAAGACAAAGAAAGACAGCCGCAGTAAAAAGTTAAAAGTGACAGAAGACGATATTGCGGATGTGGTATCCGGATGGACGAAGATCCCGGTAAGAAAGATTGCCGAGGGGGAGGCTGCCCGCTTAAGAAAATTAGAGGCTACCTTACACAAACGTGTCATCGGTCAGGAGGATGCGGTGAGTGCAGTGGCAAAAGCTGTGCGAAGAGGACGTGTCGGATTAAAAGATCCGAGGCGCCCGATCGGTTCTTTCCTGTTCTTAGGCCCGACCGGTGTCGGAAAAACAGAGATCTCAAAGGCACTTGCGGAGGCAGTGTTTGGCAGCGAACAGTCTATGATCCGTGTTGATATGTCGGAATATATGGAGAAACACAGCGTATCAAAGATGATTGGTTCACCGCCAGGATATGTAGGCCATGAGGAGGGCGGACAGCTCAGCGAAAAGGTGCGCAGAAATCCGTATTCGGTGATCCTGTTTGATGAGATCGAAAAGGCGCATCCGGATGTATTTAATATTTTACTGCAGGTGTTAGACGACGGTCATATCACGGATTCCCAGGGACGCAAAGTGGATTTCAAAAATACGATCATTATTATGACGTCAAATGCCGGAGCACAGGCGATCATTGAGCCGAAAAAACTTGGATTTGCAGTTTCGGATGATGAAAAACAGAATTATGACCGCATGAAAAACAGCGTGATGGAAGAAGTACGCCGTATTTTTAAACCGGAATTTTTAAACCGTATTGATGAGACGATCGTATTTAGAGCGTTAAACAAAGACGATATGAAACAGATCGTTGCACTGATGTTAAAAGAACTTACAGACCGCTGTGAAAAACAGATGGGAATCCACCTTACCGTGCGTGACAGCGTCAAAAAGCATATTGTCGATAAAGCGTATGATCCGAAATATGGTGCAAGACCGCTGCGCCGTCAGATCCAGAACGATATCGAGGATGAACTGGCAGAAGAAATCCTGTCCGGCAAAGTGAAAAAAGATACGGAAGTGGTCGTGACGATCCACAAAGAAAAAGTCGTGTTCGAAACAAAATAAAATTTTACTGAAATATCCGGGAAAGCACTGGAAATCGTGACGGGGATATTATATAATAAGGGCACAAAATTTTACGATAAAGAGAAAACTACTTTATCACAGGAGGAAAAAATGGCAACGATCAGCGAATTAATTCGTTCAGAAGCAGATGGAACGATCAGTTTTGGGGATTACACATTAGGTGCAAAGGCGAAACTTGATAATTTCGAACATCAGGGAGATATCTACAAGGTGAAGACATTTTCCGAGATCACCAAGTTGGAGCGCAATGGCATGTTCGTATATGAATCTGTTCCGGGAACGGCTGTCATGAATCTGAATGCAACAGATACAGGCCTGACATTTCAGGTAGAGGGACCGGAAGATGCACAGATCACAGTAGAACTTGAGGATGAGTCAGAGTACGACATCACGATCGATGGCGCAGATGCAGGAAAGATGAAGACAAATCTTGGCGGCAAATTAAGCTTAAGTGTAGAACTTGGCGACCATCCGGTAGATGTAAAAGTTACAAAGTGTTAAGAACGGAAAAGTGAGATCAAAGGAAGCTTACATGTCAAAAGGGCATGTAAGCTTTTTTGCGCTTTCAAGTACGAAAGTACGATTGACGGGGATAAAATGTTACATTAACATAAAAAATGTGCGTGACAATGTGCAATAAATCAGAAGGAGAAAAGTTATGAAAAGAAAGAGACTCACGGGTTGGAAACGTATGGCGGCATTTGCGATGGCGCTTACGCTGACGGTCGGAGATTGGACATCAGCAGGTGCTGCTGGATTGCCGCAGACAGATGTACAGACAGTAACAGAGGCTGTGATACAGGAAGAAGATGCGATGGAAGCAGCTTTAGCAACAGAACAGACAGAGAAAGAAAGCGAAACGGACAGTGAGTCTGCAGAAAATGACAGCGGGCAGACAGAGAACAGCGAGGCATCGGAAATTCCAGAAACATCAGAGGCATCAGAAACGGAGAAAACTGTAGAAGAGACAGAAAACGTGAATGATACGGAGGCTGTTGATGATACCGAAGTGATGGAAACAGAGACGGAAGAAGAATCGGAAGAAGAATCGGAAGAAGAAATAGAAGAAGAGACCGAAGAAGAGACTGAAGAGGAAGAACTCGCTGCAATTGATAAACCGTCAAAGGTAATCAATGTAAGAGGAAAAGATGACGGAAGTATTATAACAACAGCGTCTGGCCGGCAGTTGAGATATGCTTATGTGAATCGGTTCCAGAACGGAGTGATTGCAGCAGTACGGATATTGATGGATTTGTAAACCTGTATAATAAGGCAGAAGCCATACTGAAAGGCAACACAGATAAATATCAAGATGCATATGGAATGTATAGAGTCAATGGTAAGACGTATAGAGCATTGCGGTCATGTGATGCGACAGGGTATCATTATGTGACAGAAGGTGATGAAATTACAGAAATTACTGTAAGTGATTCATCGGAAAATGCCAAAAAGCGGATAGATGAGTATGCAGTAAAAAATGATACACAGGTTCTTTATTATAGTTATAATGGACATTTTTATAAGCAATTAACGTATGAATCGGTACTGTCTCTTATACACATCTCCGAGCC
>ERZ1027099.1097-NODE-1097-length-10716-cov-6.128131_pt1 | contig 10716 bp, 8 predicted proteins | sample MGYA00519408_ERZ1027099 | MGnify/ENA primary metagenome ERZ1027099 (study PRJEB26926, sample SAMN06164646) | human gut metagenome | biome: ENVO:00009003; feature: ENVO:2100002; material: ENVO:00002003 | host: Homo sapiens | place: USA | collected 2012 ...
CATATCGTCGGCAGCGTCAGATGTGTATAAGAGACAGAATATACACATATTTTTAATTGACGTATGGAATGTCCGTTGGTATAATAAGGCTTATAGAATGACTAAAAGTCAGTTCGTATTCCTGATTGAACTTGCTGTAAGATAGTTACTGTTCATACGCCAAAATTCCATTGCCGCAGGCAATCTGGAATGAACTTTGGCTACGTTACTGAGAATGGAGTGAACAGTAACGTAAGATATCCTGTTACAGTATTATTTTATGGAATCAGTATCTGCAAAAAAGATAGAAACCGAAGTTAAGGGAGGACTCCAGATGGGTGTGAGTATGAAATTTACGGATTTGGATCAATATTTATTTGGACAGGGAACCAATTATGAAGTATATAAGAAACTGGGTGCCCATCCGACTACATACAGACGAAAAAAAGGTGTATATTTTGCGGTCTGGGCACCGAATGCACAGTCTGTTTCTGTAATCGGTGAATTTAATGACTGGGAGGAAGAAGCAAACCCGATGGAGAAGGTTGGGCCGATCGGTGTTTATGAAGTGTTTGTTCCGGGGGCAAAGATCGGACAGCTGTATAAATTCTTTATCGTGGGTGCGCATGGAGAGAAGCTATATAAAGCAGATCCTTATGCAAATGAAGCTGAACTCCGTCCGGGTACAGCCTCCAGGATCACAGATATCACAGACTATAAATGGAAGGATGCCACATGGATCAAGAACAGAGAGAAGTTTGATGAGCAGGTAGAGCCTATGGCAATCTATGAGGTTCATCCGGGTTCATGGAAGAAGCATCCGCAGTCAGAGGAAAATGAAAAAGGATTTTATAACTATAGAGAATTCGCACATGCCCTGGCAGCTTATGTGAAGGAAATGGGATATACCCATGTAGAGCTTATGGGAATCGCAGAGCATCCTTTTGACGGTTCCTGGGGATATCAGGTGACCGGATATTATGCACCGACTTCCAGATATGGAACGCCGCAGGATTTCAAGTATATGGTGGATTATTTACATCAAAATAAGATTGGAGTTATCCTTGACTGGGTACCTGCACATTTTCCGAAAGATGCCCATGGTCTTGCGAACTTTGACGGAACCGCAGTGTATGAGCACGCAGATCCGAGACAGGGAGAACATCCGGACTGGGGTACCAAGATTTATAATTACGGACGCCCGGAGGTTAAGAACTTCCTGATCGCAAATGCCCTTTACTGGGTGGAGGAGTGCCACGTAGACGGACTTCGTGTGGATGCTGTTGCTTCCATGCTTTATCTTGATTATGGTAAGAAGGATGGAGAATGGATCGCAAATAAATATGGCGGAAATCAGAATCTGGAGGCTATTGAATTCTTTAAGCATCTGAATACAGTAGTTCTTGGAAGGAATCATGGAACTGTGATGATCGCTGAGGAATCTACTGCATGGCCGATGGTTACAGGGGATGCAGAGAAGGACGGACTTGGTTTTAGTCTGAAGTGGAATATGGGATGGATGAATGACTTCCTGGAATATATGAAGCTGGATCCGTATTTCCGTAAATTTAATCATAATAAGATGACTTTCTCCATGTCATATGCATACAGTGAGAGATATGTATTAGTTCTTTCTCATGATGAGGTGGTTCATCTGAAATGCTCCATGCTTGAGAAGATGCCGGGAGAATTACCGGACAAATTCAGGAATTTAAAGGCTGCCTATTCATTTATGAACTGCCATCCGGGTAAGAAGCTTCTGTTCATGGGACAGGAATTCGGACAGCTTCGTGAATGGAGTGAGGAGAGAGAACTTGACTGGTTCCTTCTGAATGAAGAGCCACACAAGGAACTTCAGAATTATGTGCATGATCTCCTGACTATTTATAAGAAATATCCGGCACTTTATGCCGGTGATAATAATCCGGAAGGATTTGAGTGGATCAATGCGGATGACGGGGACAGAAGTATTTTCAGCTTTGTGAGAAAGTCTCCTACAAAGAGAAACAATATTCTTTACATAGTTAACTTTACACCTGTTGACCGTCCGGATTACAGGGTTGGTGTTCCGAAGAAAAAACAGTACAAGCTGATCATGGACGAGAATGGACTTCTGGAGCAGCCAAAGACATTTAAGGCAGTGAAACAGGAATGTGATAACAGAGAGTTTTCCTTCGCATATCCGTTGCCGGCTTATGGGGTTGCGATTTTTACATATTAATTTTGAGGGATGATTTCAGGGTATATGTGAATATCTGAGAGAATTATTGTCAGGGGCATGTTATTTATTTGACAATATTGCAGGGTAAGCCCGATAATATATGAAAAATTCGTGAAATATAAATAATTGCTTTTGAAATTTATCTGCGTTATAATTATCGCGAACATAAGGAATAGAGAGAATAATGGTTTCCATGTTGAAAGGAGAATGAACATGAAAGTATCTAACATTAAAGACATCGATAAATTTTTTTCTGTAGTTGACAGCTGCGAAGGCAGAGTAGAATTAGTAACAGGCGAAGGTGACAGACTGAACCTTAAATCTAAATTATCCCAGTATGTATCTCTGGCAAACATTTTCTCAGGCGGAGAGATTCCGGAACTTGAGATCGTTGCTTATGAGAAAGACGATATTGATAAATTAATGAGCTTTATGATCAACGGTTGATCATTAGTGTATACAGGCGGGGGCATGATGGTGAATCATGCCCCTTTCTTTGATGTGAACAGGCAGGTTGTTCTGAAAGTATTGAACAACTGCAGGATATCTGTAAACCAGGGGGCACAAGTGTTTCCTGGTCAAAATGCGTTGATGGCAGACTTGAATACATTGGACATCTTATGTATAATGAGTACGTTACAGGCAAATATATAAACAGACAGATAATGATGGCAGTTCTAAAAGCTATTCTGTTTGTTCATAAAAATGGCAGAATATAAAAAATGACGGCTATATGGCAGTTATTCAGAAATATAAATTTTAACGAAGAGGAGAAATAAGATAATGGCAACTAAGATTGATATTATTTCCGGTTTCCTTGGAGCCGGTAAAACTACATTGATTAAGAAACTTCTGAAAGAGGCTTATGCAGATGAGCAGGTTGTACTGATCGAGAACGAATTTGGTGAGATTGGTATTGACGGTGGTTTCCTGAAGGAAGCGGGAATCCAGATCCGCGAAATGAATTCCGGATGTATCTGCTGTTCATTAGTGGGAGATTTCGGCACTTCTCTGAAAGAGGTTGTGGACAAATATCATCCGGACAGAATCCTGATCGAGCCATCAGGTGTTGGTAAACTCTCAGATGTTATTAAGGCAGTACAGGGTGTTCAGGGAGATGTGGATATCGTTCTGAACAGCTATACAACTGTAGTTGATGCAAAGAAGTGCAAAATGTATATGAGAAACTTTGGTGAGTTCTTTGATAATCAGGTTGAATATGCAGGTGCGATCATCATGAGCCGTACAGATATCATTGATGAGAAGAAAGCACAGCAGGCGATGGAACTTCTTCGTGGAATTAATGCGAAAGCTGCTATCATCACCACTCCGATTGAGAAACTGGACGGAAAGAAAATCCTTGAGGTTATGGAGAAACCGGTATCTCTTGAGGAAGAACTGATGTCTGAGGAAGAGGTATGCCCGGAGTGCGGACATGTACATGAACATGGAGAGCATCATCATCACGATCACGACCATGATCATGAATGTGGCTGTGACCATGATCACGAAGAACATGAACATCATCACCATGACCACGACCATGAATGTGGCTGTGGACATGATCACGAAGAACATGAACATCATCACCATGACCACGACCATGAATGCGGCTGTGGACATGATCATGAGGAACATGAGCATCATCACCACGATCACGACCATGAATGCGGCTGCGGACATGATCATCACCATCATCACGCAGATGAGGTATTTACAAGCTGGGGACGTGAGACGATCAGGAAATACACAAGAGAAGGTCTTGAGAAGATGCTTGAGGCTCTTTCTGCTTCTGAAGATTACGGTATTATTCTTCGTGCAAAGGGAATGCTTCCTGCAGAAGACGGAACATGGATTTATTTTGACATGGTTCCGGAGGAAACAGAAATCCGTGAAGGTGCACCGGAATACACAGGCCGTCTCTGCGTGATCGGCTCCAAACTGAAAGAAGATAAGCTTGCAGAATTATTCGGGCTTGCATAATGATCATGAGGAAACAGCGATTTATGGCAATCCTCTAAAATACTGCATCTGGATTCAGCTCATCAGAGTGTGAAATCCTCTCGTCATAGATGCGCGACTGAATGATTTCGGCAGATAATAACAGAATCAGAATAAAGATAAAGGAATAAATTATATGATGGATGATATCAGAGTTCCCATTTATTTGGTTACGGGATTCCTGGAAAGCGGAAAGACTACTTTCCTGGATTTTACATTGCAGCAGGAGTATTTTGCCATTGACGGCAAAACTCTGTTGATCCTTTGCGAAGAAGGCGAAGAAGAATATGATATGGATAAACTGAAACTTACAAACACAGTTGTGGAAGTGATCGAGGATGAAGAAGATCTGACACCACAGCGTCTGGCTGCCATGGATATCATCCATCAGCCGGAGCGTGTTGTGATCGAGTACAACGGAATGTGGCTTGTAAGTAAGTTTGAGCAGATGGAGCTTCCGGAAGGCTGGGGCATTGAGCAGGAGATTACCTGTGTGGATGCAACTACTTATCAGGTTTATATGGCAAACATGAAATCTCTGTTCATGGATATGATCAGAAATACAGATATGGTTGTATTTAACCGCTGTAAAGAGGGAGATCCGCTTCCTGCATACAGACGAGGGATCAAGGTCGCAAATCAGAGTGCAGAGGTTATCTTTGAAAATGAAGAGGGCGAGATGGATGACATTTTCCAGGATGAGATGCCGTTTGATATCAATGCACCGATCATTGAGATTCCACCGGAAGATTATGGTATCTGGTTTGTGGATGCCATGGATAATCCGGATAAATATGTAGACAAAATTGTCCGCTTTAAAGGACGTGTCATGAAACCACGTGGAATGGGAAGTAAATTCTTTGTTCCGGGACGTGTGGCAATGACTTGCTGCGCAGATGATACCACTTTCCTTGGATACGTGTGCAGAAGCGATTATGCACCGCATATCAAAGAGGGCAGCTGGGTAGAAGTAACAGCAAAGGTCGCATTTGAGAACCGTACAGAATATCAGGGTGAGGGCATTGTTCTTTATGCAAGTGATGTGAAAGAATGCGAGCCGCTTAAGGAAGAGATGGTATATTTTAATTAATTATCTTAGCGTGTGTTTGAAAAATGCTTTCCGCAAGATGTGCGTTACAATTTGTAAGATTGATTTTTTAAACACACTTTAGAGTATGTAAAAAATAAATTTGACATCAGGACAGGTATGGTAATTCCGGAAAATGGTGTTAAATTAAGCAGGAGACACATATATGTATTTAGTAGTTGGCCTGGGAAATCCCGGGAAACAGTATGAAGCAACACGCCACAATATGGGATTTGATACCGTTGACCGTCTGGTAGAGGATTACAATGTCCCTCAGGGTGGTGTGAAATTTAATGCCATGTACGGTAAAACCATGATCGGCGGAGAGAAAGTGATTCTTATGAAGCCGCTTTCTTTTATGAACCTGAGTGGCGGTCCTGTTCGTGAGATGGCGAATTATTTTAAAATTGATCCGGAATCAGAGCTTATTGTTATTTATGATGATATTGATCTGGAGCCCGGGCAGCTTCGCATCCGCAAGCAAGGAAGTGCGGGTGGACATAACGGGATCAAAGATATTATTCGCCAGCTTGGCACAGAGAAATTTCTCCGTATCAAAGTAGGAGTTGGTGCAAAGCCGAAGGGATGGGATCTGGCAGATCATGTACTTGGCAGATTTTCCACAGAAGACAGGAAACTTGTGGATGAAGCAATAGCAAAGGCGGCAAAGGCTGTGGATATCATAATCTCACAGGGTACAGATGCAGCCATGAACGAATATAACAGAAAAGTACCTGTACAGAAATAAGCAGACAGGAAACAGATGATTGTTCAGCAAAAGGTATAGAAAGCGGTAACTGGAAACAGAAGCCGCTTTTATTACGTCGAAGGATCATGAGGGGTGAAGATGAAAGCATTTTTAACACCTCTGCAGGGGCTTGCAGAGTTTGAACAGATTAAAGAAAAAAGCAAAACGAATAAGGGAATCCTGCAGGTTTCGGGGTGTATGGAATCGCAGAAACCTCATCTGATGTACGGACTTTCCGGGATTGCACCTTATCGTCTGATCCTGGCGGAGGACGAACGCCGCGCCAGAGAAATTTATGAAGATTACAGATTTTATGACAGAAAAGTGTATTCTTATCCTGCGAAAGATCTTCTGTTCTTTCAGGCAGATATCCATGGAAATCTGCTGATACGTCAGAGGATGAAGGTCATTAAGGCGTTACTGGAAGAGAAAGAACTGACAGTTGTTACAAGTATTGACGGATGTATGGATTTTCTGGAATCTCTGGAAAAGATAAAAGAACAGCTGATTCATTACGAAAGTGACAGCGCCGTAGACACAGAACAGCTGAAGAACCAGCTGGTGGCTTTAGGTTACGAGCGGGTAGGACAGGTGGAAATGCCGGGGCAGTTCTCTGTGCGTGGCGGTATTGTGGATATTTACTGTCTCACTGAGGAAAATCCATGGAGAATCGAGCTTTGGGGAGATGAGATTGATTCTATCCGGAGTTTTGATCCGGAGAGTCAGCGTTCTCTGGAAAATCTGGAAGAACTTACGATCTATCCGGCGGTGGAGCATATAGGGGACAAGGATATGGTTTCCTTCCTGGATTATTTTCCGGAGGAAAGAACCATAATCTTTCTGGATGAACCAAACCGACTGACTGAGAAAGGCGGGGCTGTAGAAGAAGAGTACAGACAGAGCCGTATGCACAGAGAGGAAAAAGGCAGCCGGAATCTGCCGGAAAACTGGCTTTGTTCTTTTGAACAGCTTCAAAAAGAACTGAATAAACGCAATTGTATTTCTGTATGTGCGCTGGAACCGAAACAGGCAGGCTGGAAAGTGCGGGAGAAATTTTACCTGGAGGTAAAATCAATCAGCGCTTATAACAACAGTTTTGAACTTCTGGTAAAAGATCTTCATCAGTATAAGAAACAGGGATACAGGATCGCGTTGCTTTCCGGTTCCCGCACAAGGGCCGAGAGGCTGGCAAAGGATCTTCAGGAAGAGGGACTGGCAGCCTTTTATGGACAAGATTATGACAGGGAGATCTGTCCGGGCGAGATCATGGTGGTTTATGGCCATGCAAAGAAGGGCTTTGAATACCCGTTGATCAAGTTTGCGGTAATGACAGAATCTGACATTTTTGGACAGGAACAGAAGAAGAAAAAGAAGAAAAAAAATTACAGTGGAAGCCGTATTCAGGATTTTGCGGAGCTTTCTATCGGCGATTTTGTTGTCCATGAAAAGCATGGTCTTGGTATTTACCGAGGAATTGAAAAAGTTGAAGTAGACAGGATCGTTAAAGATTATATTAAAATTGAATACAGAGGCGGAAGCAATCTCTATATTCCTGCTACTCAGCTTGACTGTCTGCAGAAATATTCAGGGGCAGATGCTGCAAAGGCTCCGAAGCTGAACAAACTTGGTACTCAGGAGTGGAATAAAACAAAGAGCAAGGTTCGTGGGGCAGTTAAAAATATTGCAAAAGAATTGGTAGAGCTCTATGCAGTGCGTCAGGAAAAGGAAGGATATGTCTGTGGTCCTGATACTGTATGGCAGAGAGAATTTGAAGAAATGTTTCCATATGAAGAGACAGAGGATCAGCTCAGTGCTATTGAGGATGCCAAACGTGATATGGAGAGTACCAGGATTATGGACCGGCTTATCTGCGGGGATGTGGGATACGGCAAAACAGAAGTGGCGCTGCGTGCCGCATTTAAGGAAGTACAGGAGAGCAGACAGGTAGCTTATCTTGCACCTACAACGATCCTTGCGCAGCAGATTTATAATACCTTTGTGCAGAGGATGAAGGAATTTCCGGTACGTGTGGAACTGTTGTGCAGATTCCGGACCCCGGCACAACAGAAGAAGGCAATCGAAGATCTGAAAAAAGGTCAGGTGGATGTGATCATTGGAACGCACAGAATCCTTTCCAAAGACGTACAGTTCAAAAATCTTGGCCTGTTGATCGTTGATGAGGAACAGCGGTTTGGAGTTACGCATAAGGAAAAAATCAAGCAGTTAAAGAAGGATGTGGATGTCCTTACACTGACTGCAACGCCCATTCCCCGTACTCTTCATATGAGCCTGATCGGAATCCGGGATATGAGTGTCCTGGAGGAACCTCCTATGGACAGAATGCCGATCCAGACATATGTTATGGAATATGATGAAGAGACAGTCCGAGAGGCTATCAACAGGGAATTGCGCAGAGGCGGACAGGTTTATTATGTTTATAATCGAGTGACGGATATTGCAGATGTTGCCCTGCGTATTGCGAAGCTGGTGCCGGACGCAAGGGTGGATTTTGCTCATGGCCAGATGAGTGAGAGGGAACTGGAGAATGTGATGTATTCCTTTGTAAACGGGGATATTGATGTGCTGGTTTCCACCACGATCATTGAGACAGGGCTGGATATTTCCAATGTAAATACTATGATTATCCATGATTCAGACAGATACGGGCTTTCTCAGCTTTATCAGCTTCGGGGAAGGATCGGGCGTTCCAACAGAACTGCCTATGCGTTTCTGATGTACAGAAAGAATGTGATGCTGAAGGAGACGGCTGAGAAGCGTCTGGCTGCGATCCGCGAGTATACGGATCTGGGAAGCGGATTTAAGATTGCAATGAGAGATCTGGAACTTCGAGGTGCCGGAAATCTGCTGGGTGCGCAGCAACATGGACATATGAATGCGGTTGGATATGATCTTTATTGTAAGATGCTCAATGAAGCAGTGAAAGAGGCGAAGGGTATCCATACAATGGAGGATTTCGAGACATCAGTTGATCTGAATGTTGATGCGTATATTCCTGATTCCTACATCAGTAATGAATTTCAGAAGCTGGATATTTATAAAAGAATTGCGGGGATTGAGACACAACAGGATTATGATGATATGCTGGAAGAACTTCTGGACCGTTTCGGAGAACCCGGAAAGGCAGTGCTGAATCTTCTGGCGATTGCGAAGTTAAAGGCGATTGCTCATCAGGGGTACGTAACGGAAATAAAGCAGACTGGAAAAATAGTCCGGTTTACCCTTTATGAGAAAGCAAGGCTGAATACAGAAGGCTTTCCGGCTCTTATGCAGAAATACAGAAGAGGTCTGCAGTTTAAGAATGAGCAGGAACCGAAATTTATCCTGGAACCACAGGGGAATCTGATCCTGGCATTGACGGAATTTGCAGAGGAACTTAAGAGCATGGCGGAAAATATGTGAAATATACTACATATTTTTCGATTTGCCTTGCCCTTCGCAGGAAAAAAGTTTATACTCTAATAACAGTACATTCTGGGAAAGTGGTATGGAAGAAAGACCAGATTGATAATATGGAGGAAGAAATGAAAAAAATGGTAAAGAGAACAGCCGTTGTGACACTGGCAGGTGTGATGTCAGTTGGTATGCTTTCCGGCTGTGGAAGTAAAACATTAGATGGAACAAAGACAGTGGCTACTGTTGACGGAACAGATATTCCGCTTGGAGTTGTAAGTCTTTATGCCCGCGAACAACAACAGCAGACAACAACCATGTATTTAAATTATATGGGAAGTGCAGATAATATCTGGGATCAGACAGCAGGTGATGATTCAGATGAGACTTATGGTGATCAGGCAGTGACAAGCAGTCTGGAGTCTGTTGAGAAGATGTATATTCTCAAAGAGAAGGCTGCGGATTATAACGTAGAGCTTACAGATGATGATGAAACAGCGATCGCAGATGCAGCATCACAGTTTATGGCTGCAAACAGTGAAGAGACAATTAAGGAACTTGCGGTAACGGAAGATCAGGTAAAAACACTTCTGGAGCTTCAGACAATTCAGAAGAAGATGTATGATCCGGTTGTAGCAGAAGGAAAGATCACAGTTTCTGATGATGAAGCGAATCAGACAACCTTCACTTATGTAAGTATCTCTACAAGCGGTGATGATATAACTGATGAGGAGAAAAAGACTAAGAAAGAACAGGCTCAGGAGATTCTGGATAAGATGAAAGAGGATCCTACAGCAGACATGAGTGAGATTGCCAAAGGTGTAGATGACAGTTATTCTGCAGTACAGGGTAATTTTACAACAAAAGAGAGCGAAGACGAGGATGAAGATTCCGGCAGCGAGGCATATCCGGATGAGGTTCTGAAGGTTCTGAGAGGACTGAAAGACGGAGAAGTTGCAGACAATATTATTGAGACTGACACAGGATATTATGTAGTAAGACTTGACAAGATCAATGATGAAGATGCCACAGCTTCCAAGCGAGAATCTCTTCAGAATTCCAAAGAAAGTACCTATTTTACAGATACAACTGCTAAATGGCTGGATGAGGCAGATGTAAAGGCGGTTAAGAAAGTCCTTAAGACACTTAAGATCACTGACAAACATACCTTCATGGCGCCGACTCCTACTCCGGTTCCGGAAACACCGACACCTGAAGTGCTGTCTCTTATACACATCTGACGCTGCCGACGATATGCAGTGTGTAGAT
>ERZ1027099.1102-NODE-1102-length-10665-cov-5.195193_pt1 | contig 10665 bp, 9 predicted proteins | sample MGYA00519408_ERZ1027099 | MGnify/ENA primary metagenome ERZ1027099 (study PRJEB26926, sample SAMN06164646) | human gut metagenome | biome: ENVO:00009003; feature: ENVO:2100002; material: ENVO:00002003 | host: Homo sapiens | place: USA | collected 2012 ...
TTTCTGCCTGTCTCGTGGGCTCGGAGATGTGTATAAGAGACAGTAAATACCCTGTTCATTTCATAGAGGAGATATAAGCAGTATTGCTACTTCATTCCTTCTCTCACAATATCTACCAGAATCGGCTTCAATCCGCTAACGAAACATTCCACTGCAATCACCATCAGAATCAGTCCCATAAGACGCATCATCACATTATTACCCGTTTCACCCAAGACTTTTACCAATTTCGTGGAAGCACGAAGAATAAAGAAAGTCAACAGATAAATCAGGGCGATAGTACCGATCAAGATTCCCTTCATTTCATAAGAATGCGCATCCTGCATCAAAACGATTGCATTGGCAATCGCTCCGGGACCGCATAACATAGGAATGCCGAGAGGAGTAATAGAGATATCATCCGCATACGTTTTGATTTCTTCGTCCTTCAACTTCATCGGTGTATAGCGGGCTTGAAGCATATCAAAGCCTATCTTGAAGATAATCACCCCACCGGCAATACGGAAACCATTGGTAGAGATACCGAAGAACTTGAAAAGAAACTGCCCGGCAAAGACAAATACCATCAATGTAATAAACGACACAATAGTAGCACGACGTACGATAGACTGACGTTCTTTATCCGTCATACCATGAGTCATGGTAAGAAAGACAGGCATCGTTCCCAACGGGTTGGTCAACGTGAAGAATGAAGTGAAACAAAGTAAGGCGAAAGGCAGAAGCGTACTATCCATGATTATATCGTATTTTATGCAAAACTAAAACGCAACAAAAATACGACTTAATCCAGAAAACCTATAATAAATCCATTAATTCTTTCAAGGAATAGATGTGATAAGTAGGGAGGAAAGGGAAAGCTGTCCGTTCTGTCACATTGTAGAAAACCTGATGCATCCCTACTCCGTGCGCTCCGGTTATATCCGCTTCCCAACTATCACCAATCATTAAGGATTCGCGCAACTCGGATTGAGTAGCAGACAAAGCAAAATTGAATATCTCCGGCCAAGGCTTCAGCACTCCGAGATCTTCCGAGAGAATCACCTTTCTGAAATACCCGTCCACTCCTGCCGAACGCATCTTGCGTGATTGCAATTCACGAAATCCATTGGAAAGGATATAGAGGTTATATTTGGGAGCAAGATATTCCAATACCTCCTTTGCATGAGGCATTAAAACACTTTTAGTAGGGATAATAGCGAAAAAATCTCTCGAAAACCGTTCAGCGAGCGCTTCATCTTTCACTCCCACGGCCTGTAAAGGATAAAAGAAACGTTGGCTGTTCAATTCATCCTTCGTTATCTTTCCTTCACCGTACTCAACCCAGAGTTCGGTATTTCTTTGTTGATAAAGAGTATAATAATGATTGAATGAATCAAAATAGCGGTCGAACGAATATTTCTGATATACTTCCTCAAAGGTGTTACGAGCATTTTGAGAAAAAGCCCAGATGGTATCATCAAGATCAAAAAAAAGATTTTTATATTTCATCAGTAGTTATATAATAAGAAACAAAAAAGCCAATGTGCTAATTTCTTGAATCCAGGAATCAGCACATTGGCAATTCAAAAGGGATATCTACCTTATTTTACCTGGATAACCAAGTATCTGGATACACTCCAGAATTCAGTAGGATTAGTAATCTTCAATGTCAACTGGCCTTTATCATCTTTTACCAATTCATAAGAACCGGTCGGATGAGTAGTCAGTAATTCAGCACGTTTAGAGTACAACTTGATTTCTTTGGTTGTACGGATATCGATCTGCGTGAAATAATCCTTATTGAAATCAGCGCTCTTCAACACGTCTCCGCTCTGAAGAATCTTTTGAGCTTTCAATTCAGATTTAGTACCAAATACGAACCAGGCAGCATTCAGGCTCTTTTCCTGTTCTGCAACGGTTTTAGCTTTCGCTTCGTTTTCTGCGGCCAGAGTTTCTTTTGCTACAGACAGATCGCTGACAGCAGCATCCAATTCCTGAATACGGATATTTTTGGAAGCCAGTTCTGTTTGAAGCTCTTCGATACGCTGTTGTTTAGCGTTCAATTCAGCAGTCAAAGCGGCAACAGCTTTTTTCATCTGTGCAGAATTGTAATTGCTATTCTTCAGCTGTGCCTGCAATTTTGCAATCTGCGCTTTGTTTTCTTCCATTTGTTTAGAGATGAATTCGATGTCAGAAGCAATCTGTTGCTTAGCACTGGCAGAGTTTTCAGTGATGGTTCCACGTTGCAAGTCAACACGGCTTTCAGCAGCATTGATCTTACGGAAACCTTCCTGAACTTCATTGAAAGTCCCCATCATATCATCCAGTTCAGTATTGCGCTGGTTCAGTTCCATCAAAAGAGAATCATTTTCAGCTTTCAGGTCTTTACTTCCACCTTTAAAGCCATCACACGAAGCCAACAAGGCTACGCATACAAATAAAACAGCTAACTTTTTCATACGTTTACGTTTTACGTTTTTTAATGAAGTTATTTAATCATCTATTCCTGCTAATACTATCACAATCTCGCCCCGGGGTTCGGTAGCGGTAAAGTGTTCTATCAATTCAGCCAAACTGCCCCGAACTGTTTCTTCGTGGAGTTTGGATATTTCACGCGACACGGTTGCCTGACGTTCAGCACCGAAATATTCGGCAAACTGTGTTAACGTCTTCAACAGACGGTGGGGTGATTCATAAAACACCATCGTGCGGTGTTCTTCCGCCAATGTCTTCAGTCGTGTCTGCCGTCCTTTCTTCTGGGGGAGAAATCCCTCGAAGCAGAACTTCTCGTTCGGCAATCCCGATGCTACGAGTGCCGGAACAAAAGCGGTTGCTCCCGGCAAGCACTGCACTTCAATACCGTTGCGCACACATTCACGAACAACCAGAAATCCGGGATCGGAAATTCCAGGCGTTCCGGCATCCGAAATAAGTGCCACCGTTTCACCTGCCTTTATTCTATTAACAACACTTTCCACCGTTTTATGTTCATTAAATTTGTGGTGGGATTGCATTGCATTCTTTATTTCAAAGTGTTTCAGCAAGATACCGGAAGTACGTGTATCCTCCGCCAAAATCAGATCGACCTCTTTCAGGACTTTGATAGCCCGAAAAGTCATGTCCTCCAGATTCCCTACCGGCGTAGGCACCACATATAGCTTTCCCATCTTGTTTTTGTTTTATACTGATTGATTAAAATATTTCTTTAGTAGCTCCAGAAAGTCGTTCACCGCCTCCTTTTCTTCATTCAATTCGACTTTCGAGGACAGAAATGCGACTGCAGTCTTGTAGGAACTCATTACTGATATCTGTTCGATAACCCGATTCATCAAATCAGTGTTGCCTCCGAACAGTTCACGAGAAAAACGGAAAGAATCATTCAAGCTGATAGCATGTCGCAAGCCGGCAGACAGTTTGAGACTTTCTCCCAACACAGCCGATTTAGGTTCTTCCTCTTTCACAACAGTTTCAACGACAGGTTCCTCAACAATTGCCGGTTCCTCTTTTTTCCCTTCTTCTTCTTCTTCTTCTTCTTCTTCTTCTTCTTCTTCTGCTGCTGCTGCTGTCTCTGCAGCTGCCGCTATTACGACAGGTTTCTCTTCCGCAACAATGGCTTCTCCTTCCTCATCTTCTTTCACAACAACCGATTCGAGAGATTGTATAATCACGGGGGAATCCTCTTCAGACCCGGCAACTTCATCCTCCTCTTCCGCTGTCTCTTCCACAGCTGACGGAGAAATTACCTGAACAGCATCCACCTCCTGCTGCAGTTCTTCCAAACGCCCCTGCATCCGTGTAATGCTCCGCTTCAACAGTTCAGACAAAGTCGGAGTCGGCTCCTTGGTAAATGAATCCATGAGATACTTCAACTCATGAACATCCAACTCAATATCTGTTAATAGCTTCTGTTTCATGTCAGTCCATTGTTTATACGGTGCGAATGTAGGAATAATTTATGCAATAACTTAAAATAATGGATAATTTAACAGTTCTTGCACATTGAATTGCTTACCTTTGTCCACATATTTATTTAATCAAGAAAACACAAAATCTCATGGTATTATTTTCAGAAGACCACATACAGGAGACTAGAAGAAGAGGCCGGATCGAAGTAATCTGCGGTTCTATGTTCTCCGGAAAGACAGAGGAATTGATTCGCAGAATGAAGAGAGCGAAATTCGCGAAACAACGTGTCGAGATATTCAAACCTGCTATCGACACCCGTTATTCAGAAGAAGACGTAGTCTCTCACGACAGCCATTCTATCGCCTCCACTCCCATCGATTCGTCAGCCAGCATTTTACTGTTTACTTCTGAGATAGATGTAGTAGGTATTGATGAAGCACAGTTCTTCGACAGTGGTTTGATTGATGTATGCAACCAGCTTGCCAACAATGGAATCCGTGTTATCATTGCAGGATTGGATATGGACTTCAAAGGAAATCCGTTCGGACCTATGCCACAATTGTGCGCCATTGCCGATGAAGTCTCCAAAGTTCATGCGATCTGTGTGAAATGTGGTCAGCTGGCCTCTTTCTCACATCGTACAGTCAAGAATGAGAAACAGGTTCTTTTAGGCGAAACAGCCGAATATGAGCCTCTGTGCAGGGAATGTTATCTCCGTGCACGAGGGGAAGATGAGCAGAAAGTATAAACTCTATAAAAGAAACAGATTATGGAAAGGAAAAAGATAACATTCGACAGTTTTATACGCGGTTCCATCGGATGTGTGTTAGTTGTAGGAATATTAATGCTCGTGGAACGTCTTAGCGGAGTGTTATTACCTTTCTTTATTGCGTGGCTGATAGCTTATATGGTCTATCCGTTAGTCAAATTCTTCCAGTATAAGCTACGATTAAAAAGCCGCATTATTTCCATCTTCTGTTCCTTATTCCTCATTACGGTTATCGGAGTCACTTTATTCTACCTATTAGTGCCGCCGATGATTTCGGAAATAGGCAGAATGAACGACTTGCTAGTGACTTACCTCACCAATGGAGCCGGTAACAATGTGCCTAAGAATCTTTCTGAATTTATCCACGAGAACATTGATCTTCAGGCGTTGAACCGTGTATTAAGTGAAGAGAATATCCTGGCGGCAATCAAGGATACCGTCCCCAGAGTGTGGACTTTGCTTGCAGAATCTCTCAACATTCTATTCAGCATCCTTGCCTCTTTCATTATATTATTATATGTAATCTTTATATTATTGGATTACGAAGCGATAGCTGAAGGATGGTTGCATCTGCTACCCAATAAATACCGTACGTTTGCCTCCAACCTGGTTCACGACGTACAGGATGGTATGAACAGATATTTCCGTGGACAGGCTTTGGTTGCTTTCTGCGTAGGTATTCTTTTCAGCATCGGTTTCCTGATTATCGATTTCCCCATGGCTATCGCTCTGGGACTTTTCATCGGAGCATTGAATATGGTTCCCTACTTGCAAATCATTGGTTTCCTTCCCACCATTTTATTGGCAATCCTCAAAGCTGCCGACACCGGACAGAACTTCTGGATTATCATTGCATGTGCATTAGCCGTCTTTGCAATCGTACAAATCATACAGGATACCTTCCTTGTCCCCAAAATCATGGGAAAGATTACCGGACTGAATCCTGCCATCATCCTTTTATCTCTTTCTATCTGGGGTTCATTAATGGGAATGCTCGGCATGATTATCGCCTTGCCACTAACAACTTTGATGCTCTCCTACTACCAACGCTTTATTATCAACAAAGAAAAAATAAAATATGATGAAGTAGAAACTACTGATAATCAAGAAACAAGCCACAACGAGGAAAAATAATTGAAACTTTTTTCTACGTAATGCTTGCAAATTAAATAAAAGTAACTACCTTTGCACCTGCAATCAGGAAATAACTGATTCGCAAATAAGGATTGATTCGCTAGCTCAGCAGGTAGAGCACAACACTTTTAATGTTGGGGTCCTGGGTTCGAGCCCCAGGCGGATCACCAAAGAATCAGAGAGTTACACAAAAGTAACTCTCTTTTTTTATACCTGAATTGCATTGGTTTACCGACTCAAGGGGGCTCAGTTTGGTTCAGTAGATTTTTCGGCTCAGTCTGAAAACTTGGGGGAATTAGGGTGTCTGTAAGAACAGACATTATTTGCTATTGATTGAAGATAGAAGTATTCAAGCAGCATAGAGCCACTAATGATTGTTCTCATGAAACTCCCATTGTTCCCACGAATTTACATCTTTTTGAAAGACATTTCAATATGAACTGCTTTGTGACAAAGTTCCGGTAGCCTTTAAATATTCCACATAATTCAAATACAGACGGAAATGAGCATCCACTTGTACACTATAAGCCTGTTGCCATAAAGTTTGAGCTTCAAGATAATCCGATAAAGTTTCTAAACCCACCTCATACTGCTTCTTACTCACCCTCATATTCTCTTCTGCCTGTTGCAAAGAACGGTCGGAAAGTTCACTTTCTAAGCGAGCCTCATCCAAATTGTTAGCAGCCAAAGTCAATTCCAACAGCATTTTCTCATTCATATCAGCCTGCTCCAAACGAGTCTGTTCCAACTTAGCTTTGGCGGCATGCACTTTGTTGATACGCTCTCCAAAGTGAAAAAGAGGAACGCTGACATTCAATAAGACTGAAAATCCTCCTTTATACAAAAATGTTTCATCATTTACTTCCAAACCATGAATATAATTATATGAGCCTTTAACACCAACCTTAGGCAACAGTTCGCTACGATTCAATTTCACTTGCTGTTTTGCCATAGCTACTTGTTTATTTAAAATGCCATATTCAGGACGAGCCGTAATATCCGATACCTGCATCATTATATTCTCTTTCACTTCAGGATAGTCTCCCGACACCTGTATATCTGCAATTAAAGGTTTACCAATAAAATGACACAAATTCATTGTTGCCAAGCGCAATGCGTTCTCTGCTTTGCGCATATTGAGTTCACTTTCATTCAATTTTACCTGCACTTTCAGCACGTCATTCTGAGGCTTTAACCCATGACGATATGCACTTTCCACATTCTTATGCAACTCAACCAGCACAGTATGATACCTATCGGCCACATTCTTCATTTCCCTAGCTTTAACTACTTGGGCATATGCCTTATCGGTATTCAAAATAACTGTGGTAGCCGTCAGGGTTTCATTCATTTGCGCCATCTCCTTGCCCAATACAGACATTTTATAAGCCGCCGTAATTTTTCCACCTATATAGAGAGGTTGTTCAATTTCCACTCCTCCCATATAAATAAGCCCGATTTTATACTTTAAATCAATTCCCGGGAAATAAGAGAAACCGCCATTGGGCAGAAATTGACCGGATGAATTAGGCATAAACACCGGCAGATTTCCTCCTTCTATACCATAATGTCCACTGGCACTGCTATAAATACCGGTCCCACTCGCCGTAAAATTCGGAAAGAAATTTCCTTTATAACTTTTAGCCATATATCGCGCGCTTTCTGTCTGCCGGACAGAAGCTGCCATTTCTTTATTATATTGAAGAGCCATCTCACGACATTGCTTCAAGCTCAACACCTCTTGAGAAAATAAAGCTGATGAGCAAAATAAAGTACCAATCAAAATAGATATCTTTTTCATTTGTCAGTCTGTTTTATATGAAAAAATAATGCATAAAGAACAGGTATAAACAGTAATGTTATGAGTGTACCAAACAGTAATCCTCCCATGATGGCGGCTGCCAATGAACCAAACATGGCATCTGTCAGCAAAGGAATCATACCTAAGATGGTAGTCAGAGAAGCCATCATCACAGGACGTAAACGACTTTGCGAACTATCGATTAATGCTGCTGTCGGTTCAACTCCCCGGTTTATCTGCAACGTTATTTCATCCATCAACACAATACCATTTTTAATCAACATACCTATCAATCCCAGCGTCCCCACTATCGCAACAAAATTGAAAGTCTTTCCAGTGAGCAGCATGACTGCCACCACTCCCACAAAGACAAGAGGAATACAACAGAAAATAATAATCGGTTTGCGATAATCTTTAAACAACATAATCAGGATAGCAATCATCAGGATAATAGCCAATGGAAAATTCTTGAATAAATATTTCATAGAATCCGTACTGGCTATTTTTTCTCCTTGCCAACACAATGTATAACCTTCGGGCAAAGGAATATTTTCTATCTGCGAAGCAACAGCCAAACGTGCTTGTTCCGTTTCAAGTCCCGGAGCCGGTGAGCACTGCACACGCTGGCTTCTCTGTCCGTTATAACGCGGAACCACCGGGTCTTCCCACCTTACGTCCACTCCTTTACTAATTTGTTTCAATGGAGTGCTGCCCATAATACCTTCCACTAGTTCTTCTTTTGACAGTGAACCCGATTTCAACTTTACCATCATTTCTTCATTCAGCAGACCATTGAGTGACGGTATAGAAGAAAACACCTGTGTATTACCTAAATCTTCTATCGGATTCCCTTCTTCATTCAAACATTTCAAATAGATTGTATTGGCATGAATTCCCTCATAAAATGAACCGATGGGAATTCCTCCGGTAGCTGTCAGTAAAGAGAGACTGACATCGTTGCGGCTCAACCCCAAAGCACGTGCGGCCGGCTGGTCATATTCTATTGTCAGCACCGGAACCTGCGGCTCCCAATCTGTCGTCACAAGGCGTACCTCAGGAGTATTTTCCATAATATGACGTGCACTGTCTGCCAAACGGTGCAACACCGCCGGGTCGGGTCCCATAAACTGTGCCTCAATAGGATACTTCTTGAACATCAGGTTATAACGCTTTAAATTGACATACGCATCAGGATATGCCTGCGACAGATAAGACTGAATCTCGTCCATATTATCCACCAATTCTTCCGGTGAAGTAAAGTCTATAATCAGTTCCCCATAAGAAAGAGAAGGATTAGCAATACTCCGCACCAAATTATAACGTCCGGGAGTTCCGCCAACAGAAGTCGTAACATGGGTTATTTCCTTCCTGCTCTTCAAATACGTCTCTATTTCCCGCAAATCATGGACAACTCGCGTCGAATTAGTCCCTTCAGGCAATTTATACTCCATATAAAGCTGATTGTAAACCATATCGGGGAAGAATCCTTGTTTCATATAACCATATCCCCAAAGAGAGAGCCCCAATAGACCAACCATGGCAAATACAAAGCTCCAGCGATGAGACAAGCCAAAGTAAAGAGCAGCTCTCAGATAAGCATAAACACGCCCTTTATACACACGGGCATTCGTTTCTCCTGTTGTCATTTCACTCTTCAGTCTCCTGTTTGCCATCAGAGGAACATGAATTAACGCCAATACCCAACTCAACAATAGCGATACCGCCAATACGATAAAGAGATCGCGCGTATAGACTCCTGCTGTATCCGGTGACATATAAATAGGCAAGAAAGCAATGATGGCAATCAGAGTGGCCCCCAATAACGGCATCGCCGTTTGTCTTCCGATGGCTGTCATCGCCTCCATACGAGGTTTACCTGCCTTCAGATCGACCAAGATACCATCGATAATTACAATGGCATTATCTACCAGCATCCCCATTGCCAGCACAAATGCCGCCAAGGACACACGCTGCATCGTGCCGCCGGCAGACAGCAAGAACAGAAATGAACCAAATACCGTTACCACCAGGCTGATTCCAATGATAACCCCACTCTTGAAGCCCATTGCCAACATCAAAATGAGTACAACTATAATCACAGACTCTATTAAGTTGATAACAAATGTACCCAACGAATCACCCACACGCTCCGGCTGATAAAACACTTTATGACACTCCACTCCTGCCGGTAAGCGGCTTCCTTTCAAATCGTCAAGCTTCTTTGCCACCGCACTGCCTACCTTGATGATATCCGTACCGCTGGAAGCAGCTACCAACAGTCCCAAAGCCTGCTCACCATCATAAAACAATTCATTACGTGTGGGATTCTCATAACTCTTTTCTATTCGCGCTATATCACGCAAACGTAACTGATCATCATCGTGTCCCTGAATAAGCATTTTTCCGATATCATCTACCGTCTTAAACTTATCGTTGACCGTTACACGAATACGATTATCTCCATTCTCATAATACCCCGTATAAGTCGTTTTGTTCTGCCCGTTCAATGTGGCAAGCACTTCGGCAGGCTTCACTCCCAAATTTGCCATCCGGTCTTGCAACAAAGAGATATTGATACATTCCGGTCTTGTGCCGTAGAGTTCTACCCTGTCCACCCCCTCAAGGTCACTAACTTCCCTCTTGATAAGTTCGGCATAATCAGACAACTCCCTATCCGTCAACCCATCTCCGGTCAAAGCATAAAACATGCCATATACATTGCCAAAGTCATCTTTCACCATTGGTGCGCTTGCCCCCGGAGGAAGCGAAGCACAGGCATCTCCCACTTTGCGACGCAACATATCCCAACATTGCTCCACATCCTCATCCTTCACCGTACTCAACAATTCTATCTGAATAATAGATAAGTCATTATAAGAATAACTCTCCACATTATCTATATTACCCATGGTACGGATATTTTTTTCCAACACATCCGTTACTTCCAACTCCACCTGATGCGCCGATGCTCCCGGATAAGTGGTAACCACCATCGCCAATTTCACTTTAACCTCCGGGTCTTCCAGCTCTGTCTCTTATACACATCTGACGCTGCCGACGATATGCAGTGTGTAGA
>ERZ1027099.1129-NODE-1129-length-10415-cov-4.430309_pt1 | contig 10415 bp, 9 predicted proteins | sample MGYA00519408_ERZ1027099 | MGnify/ENA primary metagenome ERZ1027099 (study PRJEB26926, sample SAMN06164646) | human gut metagenome | biome: ENVO:00009003; feature: ENVO:2100002; material: ENVO:00002003 | host: Homo sapiens | place: USA | collected 2012 ...
GATGCGACTGTTTATAGTCGAATAGGTTTTCCGCTCCGACATAAATCGACCAACGGCGGAAATATTTCGTGATCTGGGCATTCACGACCGTATAGGCCTTAAAATCGGGTTCCCACAAGGGATTTACGGCATCCGGTGTCGGCATTCTTCCACCTCCGTTAAACTGTCCGGTGAGGTCGAATTGCCATTTCTTCAACGGAGTCTGATAAGAGGCGGTCAGCAAGCCCTTATAGTCGCTGACCAACGGCTTTTTCAGCCGGCGGGTGACGCTTTCCGCATTCCGGTAATCCGTTTTCGCATCCGTATAGCGATATGCGGCTGTCAGGGTAAAGCCACGGAAGAACGGATAAGTGGCTTCTACCTGGAAATTGTTGGAATAAGAACAGCCATCCAGGTTGTAGAAACTGACAGCATGCGGATCGCTATCCATATCCACAACTACCTGTTTCCGGAAATCCGTATAGTACCACTCTCCGTTCAGAGTCAGCTCCTTTCCGAACAGCGGTATGTAAAACGAAAGGTTCACACCCGTATTCCAGGCCTCTTCCTGGTCCAAGTCGGCAGCTATATTCATTTTGCGGCTACTGGACAAAAGATAATTGTTTTCAGCCAACACATTCGCCGTCCGGAATCCCTTCCCGGCCGAAGCACGCACATGGAGCCAGTCGAAAGGATTATATTTTATATGCAGGCGGGGCGTCACAAAGAAATCGTACAGCGAGCTGTAATCCGCCCGTAATCCTGCCAGAAGGATCAACTTGTCATTCAGGTTGTATGTATATTGTGCATAAGCTCCGGGCACGACTTCAGTCCGATTGTAAGGGGTCCGCACACCGCCAAGTGTCAGGTTTTCGTCAAAACCGTCGTAGTTCATGCTCAAGCCTGTGCTCAGGCTATGTGCCGGAGAAAACTCCTTTTCGTAGAGCAAGCTGGCATATACATTGTTCTGATACACATTGTAAGGCGTCCGGTCATACATGGATTTCTGTTCATGATAAGAACCAGAAAGGATCAACGCCACGCTTTCCACCTTTTCCCTGTTGATTATATAAGCCTGTTTGGTAAACAACTCTGCACGGTTCGTCAGCAGGCGCACGCGGTAAGGATCGGCAAAGTCATGGTGTTTCGTAGACTGTCCGCCCGTACGGTTCTCATACAAATAGCGTACACCATACTGGGCAACATAATGGTCCAGCTTATGATACCAGCGGTTCATCAGGTTCACCTGTTCTTTCAGGGGAGTATCCAGAAAGCCGTCGTCATTACCATCATGCTGCATTTTATCATTGGAATAATGCACCAGTAAACCAGTCGACACCTTGTCGTTTATATGCCAAGAGGCATCGGCATTCCCTTCATAACGACCGGCATCACTACCGAACAGGTTAACGGAAAAGATATCGGCTGTAGGCGGTTTCTTAAATTCCACATTGATCTGTCCGGCCAATGCCTCGTAACCGTTCTTGACCGAAGACGTTCCTTTCGAGACCTGGATACTTTCCATCCAGGCACCGGGCACGTAATCCAACCCATATAAAGAGGCGGCTCCCCGAAAATTCGGGTAATTCTCCGTCAACATCTGCACATAGGTTCCGGCAAGCCCCAACAGTTTGATCTGGCGGGCTCCGGTAGCTGCATCCGAATAAGAGACATCGACAGACGGGTTTGTCTCGAAGCTCTCTGCCAAATTACAGCAAGCCGCCCGGCAAATCTCGTCATAGGTGATCTTCTGGGTTTGCAACACGCTGGTGCGGGAAGCGATCGTCCCCATTTTACGCTCGCTGATCACGACTTCCTGCAAAGCGACTTCTCCAACCAACACGACGCGCAAAGGCTTGTTTATCTCCTCGACCGGGACTACCGACGCCGTATACCCGATATAACTGACGACCAAATTCTTCGCGTTTCCATTTCCTTTCAGTTCGAAATAACCGTCAGCATCGGAAGTCGTTCCTTGCTGAGTGCCTTCCCAATAGATGTTCGCTCCGACTATCGGTTCTTCCTGTTCATTCAAAACACGTCCTTTCACCAGTTTCTCGGCAGAGACCGGAATTGCAATAAGAAATAATAAAATTGTAATATAGAGTTGTTTCATCATAAATTTCTTTTTTGTTATCCTGACTTAGATCACTTACATGCATAAGGTTACACCATTGCATTTATTTTTGCACAAAAATAAGGCATTGCCAATGCAAACCAGTTGCAAAAACGAGCAAAGGCAATCCCACAAAAAGAGATACACCAGCAAGGACTAAATCAAAAGGACTGTCAAAAAAGAAAGATATGTTCCTGCATCGAATCCGGGAGGAGATTCTCGTTCGATTTCTCCTGCCTTGTTTATAACAGGGACAGGAACTAGTGATAAATGTGAACAGATATACGAAATCAAATCAATTGCCACAGGTTGCAAATTGAACAGATGACCGTGAAAAACATTCCAATCGAAACTGACATACTCGACATCGCAACAGCAGCCATCTTGATTCGAACACCAAGTCTGTCCATGCATCTCACAGCATTTGTTTTCCAGCAAAACCGTGACACCTTCCATCCGGCAATCCCCGCAGCAGTAGGTCACCAAGTTTACACCGGCACCTCCATAAAACACAAGTGTCGCCAGGAATACGATAAACAGATATGTCACAATCTTTTTCATCCAACACAAAGATATGGTATTCCAAGGTTTCCTTCCAAACCGTTAATATTATTTAGGATATTTGGAAAGATAATAATAAGTTTCTTTCGATAGCACGCTTTCAATATGATAGCGAGTGGAAGATGAAACGGAAAATATATATCCCTGCTCCGAAGTCGTATCGACAGGCAGATAGATGGAAGTATCCCGGATTCCTGTCATCAGGATATTCCGGGCGGATGTCGGATTGATCGAATCCGTCAGCGAATAATAGACGGTATAAGTCAACACGTCCTTAACCGAATCCGGTTTCTGCCAGGAGAGCTTCAACTCATCCTCTTCCTTTTCCACCCGTATCTCTTCCGGGGCTGCAGGAACCGTATCGTCCAACCAGGACAAAGGAGGAAGTTGTGCCGGATATTTATAATATTTATCCTTCAACTCATCGTATATCCCTTTCGTATTGTCGAGGATATTCGCACAACGGAAGAATGTACAGCCGGCCCCTCCGTAATAACGGCTGTAGTCGATCTGATCCGTTATATCGTTGACGGTCCAGTCTGCCTCTTCTTTCAACATCCGGTACGCGCCCAATCCGGGAACCACAAGGCGTCCGTTGCAGTTATCTACCCAATTGTCGACAAACGGGAAAAAGTTATCATGCAGGTAATACATCATCGGGACGATCATATCCTGCTTCCCGTTCTGCATCCACATTTTCGGATCCTGGAAGACACTTTCATAAGCCGTCCATCCGGCGTTCGGAACACGTTCGATGCGGTTATACTTGCCGAGCGGCGAACTGCTGACCTGTATCCAAGGCTTTACCGATTTCACCCAGTCATAAATGCGGTAAACCATCTTATTGATATTCTCCCGGCGCCATTCTGCCAGCGGGCGTTTCTTACCATATTTATTATACAGGTTTTTATCAGGGAAAGATTTTGCCTGTTCCGGATAGCGGATATAATCGAAATGGATGCCGTCGATATCGTATCCGTTCACCAACTCCTTCACTAAAGACAACACATAGTCGGAAGTTCCAGGAACGCCGGGGTCTAAATACCATTCGCCGTTATGACGCTTGCAGAGTTTCGGCTGGCGCCTGACAACCGAGAGCTTTCCCTGTTCTTTCACACTCTTGTCCGTTCCTAGCGGGAAAGTTACAAACCAAGCATGGCATTCCATCCCCCGTTTGTGGCATTCGTCGACCACGAAAGCCAGTGGATCATATCCCGGCATCATCCCATATTTTCCAGAGAAAGTTTTGCTTGCCGGTTCAATAGCCGAACGCCAGATGACGTCGCCACGCATACGGACCTGCAAAAAAACAGTATTGAAATTCGCATCCTGCAAACGGTCCAGAATGTCACAGACATCGCGTTGTTGCGCCTTTCGCCCCGTTTCCGTCGTTGCCGGCTTACGTGGCCAGTCCAGACCATAAACAGTTGTCAGCCACACTCCCCGAATCTCACGCTTGGGAGGTTCGACTGCATTCGAAACCAATGTCAGTAACAAGAGCAATAACGACAGGCAATACTTTCTCATTTCACACATTTATTCAGCGGTACAAATGTACTGCTTTTTGCGCTTCTTCGGGATAGTCGGTAGTCAGAAAGTCCACACGCTTCTCGATCATCTCTTCCATCACCTGAGGATCATCGACCGTCCAGACATTGATTTTCAGTTTCAGATCTTTTGCTTCGGCAAACCATTCCGGATGTTTCTGCATCACCTTATAATTATAGTCGAGACCGGCAAAACCGAGTTCTTTCAACTGTTTCGGAGACAAGTCGCCGTTCAGGTAGTAGACCGGAGTCTTCGGGGACAGACGGTGAAGCTCCATTGCGGCTTCCAAACTGAAAGCGATATATTCGGTGCGTTTCGTCAATTTCTTACCGTTCACCATGTCGACTACAACCTTTGCCGCTTCTCGATCCCGCTGGGGAGTCGCATGGGATTTCAATTCGAAAATCAGCTTGGTCTTTTTCAGCTTCTTCGCCCTGTCCAAATACTGTTCCAATGTCGGAAGCGTCTCACCATTCGAGAGTTTCAGGTCTTTCAGCTCCGCATAGGGGGCCGTCTGGATATCTTTTCCTTCTATTTTACGGTCATGGTACACAACCGGGACATTATCAGCTGTCAGGTGTACGTCAAACTCGGAACCGTATACTTTGATCTCATTCGCCCGCTCCAACGAACGAATAGAGTTTTGGGCAGACCCTTCCGTTTTCCAATAACCGCGATGAGCGATCACCTTTGTCTTTCTTTTAGCCGACACGGGAACCGCCATCAGTACACACAAAAGAAAAAGAAGAGAGAATTTCAAGTGTTTCATAACGAGAGCATAAGTAGTTCAATGCAATTATTTTCCAATCTCCGACAAATAGCGTTCCGCCTCGATTGCAGCCGCACAACCGCTACCTGCAGCCGTAATGGCTTGGCGATAATGTGGATCAGCGACATCTCCGGCAGCGAATACCCCCGGCACTCTTGTCTTCGGCGTACCCGGAACTGTCTTGATATAGCCAACCTCGTCTGTTTCGACCCAGGGTTTGAATATCTTGGAATTCGGAGTATGACCGATAGCCAAGAAGAAACCGTCAATTGCTATATCCACCTTTTCTTCGTCCAGTTCACCCATCCGTTTTACCAGATGTGCACCTTCGACACCGCCTTCACCGAAAAGACCGATCGTGTTATGCTCGAACAAGACCGTGATATTCGGAGTGTTCAGGACACGTTCCTGCATGACTTTGGATGCACGCAAATACGGTTTGCGGACAATCAAATACACTTGTTTTGCCAAGCTGGACAGATAAAGTGCTTCTTCACAAGCCGTATCACCACCGCCTACAACAGCCACCACTTTCTTACGATAGAAAAAACCGTCACAAGTCGCACAAGCCGAAACACCCATTCCGGCATATTTCTGCTCGTCCGGCAATCCTAAATATTTGGCAGTCGCACCGGTCGAGATGATCAGCGTTTCCGTCTCGATCACTTTCTCACCGTCAATCGTCACTTTATAGGGAGCAGCAGACAAATCTGTCTCAGTCGCAATGCCAACACGGATATCAGCACCGAAACGGGCAGCCTGCTTCCGCAAGTCTTCCATCAGTTCCGTACCGGTAACACCTTCGGGATAACCGGGAAAATTCTCTACTTCGGTAGTAGTCGTAAGCTGTCCGCCCGGCTGAATGCCTTCGTAGAGGACAGGGGACAGATTTGCACGTGAAGCATAGATAGCCGCAGTATAACCGGCAGGGCCTGAACCGATAATCAGGCAACGAACTTTTTCATTCTGAGTTGTATTCATCGTTTTATGATTTATGAGTTATGATTGATAATTTATGGATTATGATTTATGCGTCGATAATAAAATCATAATTCATAAATCACCTCAAATCTATTATTTCAGCATCAGGATAGTCTTTTTGGTTAAAAACAAAATAGCTATCCGGTTGGTTTACTCCCGTTTTCATTTTGCTGATACGGATCGTACTGCTGATCCCATTCTTTGAAAAAACGGCGATCGAAGCCGGAAGACCGGAAAACTTCTCTATCTGGAGCTCCACCCGTACGATATCGCTTTTCTTTTTAGGAACCAGCTCGATATCATGAGCAGCTTTGCCGCTCGGAGCCGTGCTCTCGCCCTTATATTTAGCGGTAAATCCTTTTTCATAGGAACGGAGCAACAGGGCCGGATTCGTAGCCTGCAACTCCTCGCCGGTCGGGGTGGAAACATTGACTTCCTCATTACGCTCGACAAACGACCATTGTGTCGTTCCATCAAACCAAGTGATCATATCAGGAGTCTTCAGTACGAATTTATCACCTTTAATATCGACCGTACCATCAAAGCTTTCCGACACTTTCTGCACATCCGAACGTGTCTGCATCGTAAAGTAAGCAGTCAAGCCGTTAGAATCTTCATAAGCAGAAGCAGCCTTATCCAAAATGGACGTAGCGTTCTGTGCCAATACCCTCACACCGGATATAGTCCAAAAACACAGGAAAACAACAGCCAAAATGCGGCAAACTTTTATTTTATTATCTCTTTTCATGTCGTTTTTTATTTATGATTTAAACTCCCAATCATTAGCAGATCTCAAAAAGGGCTTATAGCACTCAAAACATGTCAATATGGATAAACCAACAGCCCATCCCCCATAACTCATAAATCATTTCAACGAATTCAACAACTGCTCCAGGCTGTATTCGTCCTGAATCAAGACCTGACGGGCTTTACTACCCTCGAAAGGACCGACAATACCCGCCGCCTCCAATTGATCCATCAAGCGACCTGCACGGTTGTAACCGATTGCAAACTTTCGCTGGATAAGCGAAGTCGAACCCTGCTGCTGGATCACGATCAGACGGGCTGCTTCATCGAACAACGGGTCTCGATCCGACAGATCCACCGTCCCGGCCGAAGAAGATTCACCGCCTTCACCTATATATTCAGGCAACAAATAAGCAGTCGGATAAGCCACCTGCACACCGACATAATTCACGATATCTTCCACTTCCGGCGTATCGACAAACGCACACTGAACACGCGTCGGCTCGCTGCTTCCGGTAATCAGAACCAGCATATCGCCCTTACCGATCAAACGGTTGGCCCCCGGGGTATCCAAAATCGTACGGGAGTCAATCTGAGACATCACCTTAAACGCAATACGGCTCGGGAAGTTACTCTTGATCGTCCCTGTAATCACTTTCGTATCCGGGCGCTGGGTTGCCAGGATCATATGGATACCAACCGCACGAGCCTTAGCCGCTATACGCGAGATCGGCAACTCGATCTCTTTGCCAGAAGTCGCAATCAAGTCGGCAAACTCATCGACGATTGCAACGATATAAGGCAGAAACCGATGTCCTTTCTCCGGATTCAGACGGCGGGAAATGAATTTTTCATTATATTCCTTTATATTACGCGCCGAAGCCTCCACCAATAATTTATAACGATTTTCCATCTCGATCACCAAAGAGTTCAAAGTCGCCACCGCATCCCCCGGCTCCGTCACGATCGGTTTGTCGGCATTCGGCAATTTCGCCAGATAATGGCGTTCGATCTTCGAATAAATGCTAAATTCCACCTGCTTGGGATCGACCATCACGAACTTCAATTCGGCTGGATGCTTCTTATACAGCAAAGAGGTGATAATCGCATTCAAGCCGACCGATTTACCTTGTCCGGTCGCACCAGCCACCAACAGATGGGGAGTCTTGCACAAGTCGAACATAAACACTTCGTTGACAATCGTCCTTCCGATCGCCACCGGCAAATCATACGTACATTCCTGGAATTTACGCGAAGCGACCACCGACTGCATCGAAACAGTCTGCGGCTTATTGTTCGGAACCTCGATTCCGATCGTTCCTTTACCCGGCATCGGTGCGATAATACGGATCTGCAAGGCTGAAAGGCTCAAAGCAATGTCATCTTCCAGATTCTTAATCTTGGAAATACGCACACCTGCTTCCGGGATGATCTCATAGAGCGTAACCGTCGGTCCGACCGTCGCCTTGATAGAAGCGATATTGATACCGAAGTCCTCCAACGTCCGCTTGATCATCTGCTGGTTCTCTTCCAGTTCTTCGCGGTTTACCTCGACATTGCCCGAATCATAAAATTTCAACAGGTCGAGCGTCGGGAACATATAACGGGACAAGTCCAGGCGTGGATCATATTTACCCAATTGAGACTGATCGAATTCCTCCTCTTCTTCGGGCACTTCCACTTCGAAAATCGTATTATTGCCATTGCCGGCCTCGACAACCGGATCATCCCCACGGGCTACTTCAAATTCAAAATCATCCTTTTGCGAGACTTCCGTTTCCACCTCGGCTTTCCGCATCTCGGTTTCCGTATCGAAAACATACTCGTCCGGCCCGATGTTTTCTTCTACTGTCTCACGATATGCAACAGGCTGAGGGGCAGCCGCCGTTTTTTCAACAGGAGCATAAACCTCTGCTTCCCCTTCCACATCTTCTTCCTCTTCCGGCACTTCCGTCGTTTCACTCTTATCCCGTTTCAAACGGTTCTTTAGCCATCCGAAAGAGAAGACATTTTGCAGGAACGGGATCGTCCGTTTACTGGTGAAGATCGCAACAATCAGGAACAAGCCGACCAGCAGCAGGACCGTTCCCGGTATCCCGATATTATTCATCATCACCTCCGACAAATAATATCCGTGCTGTCCCCCCAAATAAATAAACGTATCTTCATATCCGCGGATAAAGATAAAAGCAAAGAACAACGATCCCCATATCAGCATGGCCGCACTGAACAGGAAACGTTTCAACAACGATACCCGGCTCAGGTTCATTAGCTTCGCCCCGACTGAACCGAGGAAAAACAAGATCAGGAAAGAAGAAATCCCAAACCACCGGTTCATCAGCAAATCGGCAAGAAAAGCCCCGCGCACCCCCGTCCAGTTCTCTACTGATCCACGATTGATCACCAGGTCCGACAACGGGATATTCTCGATCTTGCTCTGATCCGCCCCCCCCGTAAAGAAAAACGAAATCAATGCCAGGCCTACATATATGGTAACAATGGAAATAACCAATCCGGTAATAAAACGGGTCCGCTCGCTGGTAAAAAAGTTCCGAATCCCTTTAAATTTACTTTCCCCGTTATTCGTATTTTGTTTTGCAGTCGTCTTTTTAGCCATTACACAATTAAATTTACAACACGCAAATGTACATAGAAAATTTCAAGTTCCCTACGACATTCGCATTTCCCTTAGGCTCCAATCTCAAAATTCCGGTAAAACATTTGGGTGCGGTATCCTATATTAGCTTTACAAAGAAAAAATTGCTACTTTTGCAGATTATAAACGCAAGGTATCTACTAAGATAATTAGCATGGAAAAAGAGAACAACCCGATATACGAACGCAATACGCTGGAATTCGTAACAGTTGCACTGGAATTTTGTACGTTTGTCGAGAACGCCGGCAATACCGGTCTTTTCGACTTTCTGGATAAGGCAGTCAAGATCTTGCCCTTGCTGTATCTGAAAGCCACCCTTCTACCCGAAGCAGAAGAAGACGAAGATGCAGAACCGGAATTGACCGTCACGGAAGATATGTACGAATCGGTCCGCAACCGGATCGCCGGACTGCTCGGAGAAAAAGACTCCTATCTCGAAACGTTCCATCCGGATATGCAATACAGCGACACGCCGATCGCCGCCTTTATCTCGGAGAATCTGGCCGATGTTTACCAAGATACGGGTAATTTCATCTCTCTGTTCCGTCAAGGCAATGAAGAAGTGATGCTCGAGGCAATCGTATTGTGTCGTAAAAACTTCTGCGAATTCTGGGGACAACAATTATTAAACGCATTAAAAGCACTCCACGCCGTGCGATACAGCGATGAAGAACTTTTAGAAACCGACAAAGAAGAATGACACAACAATACACACATTCGATAACAAAAGAGGCAATATCCGAGCTTCCCTTAGAAGAATTTACCGGAAGGATCATTGTGATCGACACATTGAGGGATGTTGAGAAAGCAGTCGGCTACCTCTCCGAATTCCAGTCCGTCGGGTTCGACACGGAAACCCGTCCGAGCTTCAAGAAAGGACAACGTTACAAAATATCGCTTATGCAAATATCGACCGACGAAGCCTGTTTTCTGTTCCGCCTGAACCGGATCGGTATTCCGGAAGCTTTGGAAGAATTTCTGGCGAATGAAAAGGTGCAGAAGATAGGCCCTGTCTCTTATACACATCTGACGCTGCCGACGATATGCAGTGTGTAGAT
>ERZ1027099.1162-NODE-1162-length-10179-cov-4.427301_pt1 | contig 10179 bp, 9 predicted proteins | sample MGYA00519408_ERZ1027099 | MGnify/ENA primary metagenome ERZ1027099 (study PRJEB26926, sample SAMN06164646) | human gut metagenome | biome: ENVO:00009003; feature: ENVO:2100002; material: ENVO:00002003 | host: Homo sapiens | place: USA | collected 2012 ...
GAGATTTCTGCCTGTCTCGTGGGCTCGGAGATGTGTATAAGAGACAGATATGATTAATGACTTATGAAAAAGCCCAAAGTCCTCCCTTAAAACTATAAAAACAGCTTCATACGAAAAAACAGGTTATGAGGTTATGGCTAAAATGTCAAGGCAGGCAACAAAAAAGGTAAAAGTGTAACAGAGCGTAAAGCTTCTCGCCACTGATCGTCGAAAGACATGGCATCGAAATAATCGTTCAGGGTGTCTATACTTACACAGCACTAAATTTCATATCCTTTCATAGCTTCATTTCGTATTAATACAGTAACATTGCTTGTTACAAATTTGCATAAACAATTCCGACCGGACAAAGGTTTGCAGACGAAATCCAACGAGAAAATCCTGAACGGATAATTGATTTTATTATCTCAAATGAGGGTAGAGAATAATAACAGAACATCAAAATTGAATGCCAACACATTGAAACTTTGCAGTAATAAACTGAGGGATTTTCCACATCATCTTCATCACCTTGGTAGGGATAGGAGAAAATCCATGTGCGCGATACAGCCGAATATCCTCATGCCACATCGCTTTCCGCTTTTCACTATCCGTACTTAATCCTCCCATACGCATACGCACAATATATCTCTGCAGATAGTCCACTTTCAACCTGCTCTTGTATAAATAACGAACCAACAAGTCAGTATCCGCAGCAATTTTATAACTTTCATCATACAAACCCTCGCGCAGCATCACATCCTTGCGAATATAACAAGTGGGATGCAAAGGAAGCCATCCGCACTTCACTTTCCAACGATGATAACTTCCGCCAATCCAATTACGCACCACACGATTGGTATCGTTGCAATCCACAAAAAGTCCGTCACCATATACAAAGTCGGCATCTGTCTTCTCAAACCGCTTTACAATATCCGATACCACATGATTGTCAAAGAAAAAATCATCCGAGTGCATCAGACCGACAATATCCCCGGTAGCTGCGCGGATACCTTTATTAATAGCCTCATACATTCCTCGGTCGGGTTCGGAAATGATTCGTGCCACCTTACCTTCGTATTGGCGAATAATCTCAGTCGAACCGTCTGTTGATGCTCCGTCCACAATGATATACTCAATATCGGGATAATCTTGTGCCAATACAGATTCTATGGCACAACGAATTGTCCCCGCGCGATTGTAGCACGAAGTAATGATAGATACTTTCATAATGTGAGTGTGTAAAAAATAATTAACTAGGAAACCACTTGGCCAGTTTTAAACGAATCAGCATTTCGTTAAATAATTATCTTTGAGATAGTTTTTTATCGCCTCTTCATTATAATTGAAGCGTTTCTTGATTTCATAAATTTTGGCATCAACCAACATTCTATACCAAAAGCCTTGTAATATGTGCCAAATAAAGCCTTCTTTGCCATCTAGGAAGCCGCCTTTCAAAATATATCGCCATACAAAATTGATGAAAGGCCGTACGAACAGCGGTGACTTGATGTACTTGATTTTAAGCCAACGTTTACGTTGTTCCTCTGTTCCGAAAAACTTAGGAATAACCTCTTGTGCTTTAGCATCCAAACCATATTGCATCATCAGCATATCCACCATTTCACGAGTAGCATATCCATTATGCTTATCCGTCCACCAGGTTAAGTCATTCAAGTTAGCGTCTACCTGATTTCCGTCATCAACCGTAATAGTACCCCCATCGAAGATGCGAATATGCTCATCCATCCATCGATTTTCGCAATCACCGTGTCCACGACGAAACACCTTCAAGTGATAACTAGGATACCACCCTCCATGCAATAGCGAACGATTCATAAAATCAATGCGCTTACGTATATACACACCATTGACTTGATTTGAGCATTTGCTAACAGCTTCTTTTACAGCTGTCCCAAGTTCACCCTCCAAAAACTCGTCAGCATCAATACGCCAAATCCATTCGGACTGAATGTTACAGTGGTATACACCATAATTGAACTGCGTGGCATAGTTTTTCCATGGATTCTTATAGACTTTCGCGCCTAATTTTTCCGCTAATTCGCAAGTATTGTCTGTACTGAACGAATCCACAACGATTACTTCATCACATACTCCTTTTAAGGAGTTTATACAACGTTCAATATGCTTTGCCTCATTCTTAGTGAGAATGACAGCGGCTATTGTATTGCTATTCATTTGTTAACAAGTTATGCACTCATACATAGTGCTATTATTTAATAAGGCGAGAACCTTTCCCCATCAGAATTTCTGAAAGCCCCATTAGGTCGCAAAGACGCCCCATTAGGAGACAAAGACCGACAACCGGTATCGTGCTGACCAACGCCCACAGCATGCCCGAAACATCGAAAGCAAAAAGACGCACATACAGCTTGGTACATACCGTGAAAAACGGACATGTGAAAAGTGTACACCCACTCGGTGAGTGCAACGTGACGCTCCACAAAATATGAAAGATGAAACAACACCATCAAGATGATTAATCCCTCCCCTGACGAAATCCAATTCACTAGAACGGAGTTTTGTCGAAGAAAGGAGAGTTGACGCTAATTGATTGTTCATAAAATCTTTTAGTTACTTTTGATTTCTCTTTTTTTTATAAATTTAGCTGGATTGCCACCCACTACTGTCCAAGGTTCCACATCTTTATAAACCGAAGCTGTTGCCCCAACTACTGCATTTTCACCAATCTCAACTCCCATACTAATGAATGCTCGAGTCCCAATCCATGAGGCTTTATGCAAAGTTATTGGAGCCACAATCAGTCCTCCTTGGTTACTATTTTTACAAGAGAGTTCATGCCCCGCAGTACATAAATAACTGTACTGAGAAACCGTCACATCATCTTCTAGTGTAACTAGAGCTTGATTGTAGCAAATTACATTGGGTCCTAACCAAGCATTATGCCCAAGTCTCAAATTCCAAGGTGCCCAAATGACAGTACTGCTATATACCCCCGAATCCCAATATACTTTTGCCCCAAACAATTTTAATAAGAACAATCGCCAAGGCAAAAACAATTTAGTCCCAAATGGACGGAATAGAAGAAATCTTACAATATACCAAAGAGCCCGAAGCATTTTATTGGCCAAAGATACCTTTTCAATATTTGATGATTGAAAGCCCATTATTCCATTACATTATTTACATATTCTTCCACTAAAGGTAAAACCGCGCAAGTTGAATTTATACCACCGGCACGAGGAAGTACTCCTGTGTTTATCACCAACATATTTTCAAAGCATTGAAAATAATCCTCTACACTATTAAAATCACAGAACATTCCAAAAGGATGATATACATCTTCATACTTTTCTGCAGAAGTACTAAAAGGCAATTCTTCATAAACAACCCCATTTTTATCCAAATAGGACTTCACACAAGCTCGTGCTTTGGTAAACAACTCACCTGTTTTAGGCATGATAGTCAAGTCAACATCGACACTACGTTCACCGAACGCATCTTTTTCATTGTTCAGGCTCATTTTACCTGATTCTCGTGGAGCCTCTATATCTATTTGGAGATAAAACTCATTTTTGTAGATATACATTTTTTTTAGAATTATCATGTTCCATGCAAAAGCGATACAAGAAGGAATGTTCTTAATGATGTTCATCAACAATCCAGCACGAAACTTATGCCCAAACAATAGTTTCTTCAAATCTCTAAAGAATGGAAAATCCTCATTGCAGATAGGTTGAGAATAAAAAGAGTAACCATCAATCTCACCTACAAATCGTTTTGTAACCAAAGAACCACCTTGAACATGAAAAGTAAAATCCTGGTCTCCCATTTGAGGACCACTCTTCACCTTAAAAGCACGCTGAGAAAGATGATCGGAAAAAGTCATTTTCCCTTTTTGTTTTGACAATCCAGATTCAACAAGAAGGCGACTACTCTCAAATGCTCCTGACGTTAAGAAATACTGATCAAAAGAAAGCATATTGTGTTGTCCATGCTGAATTAATTCAATTCCAGTAATCAGTTTTCCTTCATTCAAGAGTTTAATTACACGGGAATTACTTAATAGTTTAATCTTCTTATTCTTTGCAATACTAAAATGTATAAAAAGATTTCGATGAAAATAACTCAGCCATATCCCCGTCTTGGTAAACAGGTTTTGTTCCAATCTAACCTCCTGGGTTTTATTTTCCAAACCAAATTTGGCCAAAACTCGATCTTTGTATTTTATATTAAGAGCTACTATTCCTTTCATGAACTCTGTTGGATTGGCAAAATCATTTTCTGTAAAGGTAAGCAATTGACCACCCCATTTAGCAGAAGCCCCTCCATAACCAAAGAAGCGTGCTTTTTGTAAACCTTCATAAGGTGCATTCACGACACGTGAAATATAACCTATCTCTGATTCAGTCTTTAAGTGTGAATCTCCAACATCAATAAGAGTAATATTTTCATGTGGATAAACACGAGCTAATAAGTCTGACGTATAACTGCCATAAGTACCAGCACCAAGTACCGCTATTTCCTTCTTTTTGAAAGAAATACCTAAAGCCCTTTCCGTATTGGAAGAATCAAACCACGTTCGCTTAAAAAGTCCAACAACCTTCAAATAATGATGTTGTTTGAATATACCAATTGTTTTAAGAATTTTGGCAATAGGTAAAAGTAACCAAGAAGGCAGACACCAAGGTGTGACATTCCATTCTTCTCTCACAAAATTGTATTTTTTCCCTTCATTCTCATTTTTATTCAGGAATAGACACACTTTAGGTTTATTATCAGCTAAAACAAGCTTTACAAGTCCTTTGTGCAAAGTCTCTCTACAAACTAAAGGCAAGGTTGTCTGCTTATCACCTAACAATACATTGAGTCCAAATTTTGTTACTAAAATACCAGCCTTACTTGCCTCTCTGTTTTTAGTATAAATGTATCCCGGACGAACATAAGATACGACCAATCCACCGGGAGCATGTTCCTCTAAATAATGATCTACAGCTACTTTTATACTTGCATATCCACCCTTATTACGATAATCTTTTTCTATTTCACTTTCTTCATTTACATATCTAGCTTCATTAGGGTAAACACTTATTGAAGAAATTTGAATCAGATTCTTGACTTTTTTTTCTTTGCAAAACTCAAGAAGAGATTTAATATAACGTAAGTTTTCTTCAACACCTCCATCCTTTATGATAATGAAATTAATTACAGTATCATAAGTATCAAGAAATGCATTATGATTCATATCCATCACATCCCCTGTCACCACATACGCTTCTCTTTTATTTTCTCCACGTGAAAAACAATCATAAGTGATGCCAACTCTATCAAACGTTTTAGTCATCCCGCTTGCAACAAACGATTTATGACCACATAATAATACTTTTTTCATTTTCAACTGAACAATTACATAACATTAAGTTGATTACTCGTTATTAGAGGTGAAGTATTTCTTTCATTATATCTGCCAACTTACGCTGTCCGCTTTTGCTGAGGTGAATACCATCGCGATAATCCTGAGATGTAAATCCATAATCCAATTCCCGCACGAGAGTAACCTTATTTCTTTCAGACCACTTGATAATCTCTCCCCCTTGCTCATTGTATCGCCCCAGTTCAAGTTCTTCTCGGTCAGCATGCAGATATACAACCAAGGGAATAGAAGCTTTATCAGACATGAGCTTTAATTCATCAAAACCAGGATTAAATACTTTTCCATCTTTCTTTATACTTGTACCATCTTTCGAAATTGCACGAAGCACTTTTTGGTCAGGGTCAGGCTCTATCGTTTTCTTCCGTGGCAACACTCGCGGTAGTATATACCGCTCTAGCAACTCAGCCCATGCCAACGGATATTGCTTGTCAGGATACGAGGGATGCACACCCACTACCGGTTGATGGTCAATGTTATCGTGTGCATTATGGCTGCTCACAACTAGGAACATGGCCTTTGCGCCAAACAGCCCGTTTTCTCTTAAATAAGCAGCACAATTATCCGGCCCCCAGCTTCCAGCCGATATGTTCAGCATCTGCATACCGGTTTCTTTCGTAAAGAGGGAAGTTGCAATGTCATCCTGATCTACTTGTACGCCTCCATAAATTACCGAGTCCCCCAGCCCTAGAATTATAACTTTCGTTGTATCAGGCTCATCACTTCGCTGTGAATAAGAATTATAATGAATATGATTGCCAAAGCGCATCATGTCTTGATTGGGTTTGGCTATATATTCATAACTGCCAGAAGCTTTATAAAGAGGTGCTTCTGCAAATCCATAAAAGCGTAATCCTATTTCGCCTAACAAGAGAAGAGCAATACTACCTCCCCCTATTTTGTAAATCAGTTTTTTCATTAATTAGTTTGTTATCAAACAATATACATCTCATAGCAATAATGGAAGTCTGTCAATACAATCCACAGACCATCTGTTGAGCCATGCTCCGTGCTGAATACCTCTCTTCGATAACTCGTCGTCCGTTGCGCCCCATCACCTCCAAATCACTTTCTGTCAGTTGAAGGAATTCGCAGAGCGCATTAACGATAGGCTGTGTTCCGATGCCAGTCCACCACCCGCAATGATCAGTATTGAGGTCACTCCAAGGAGTACCTTTGGTAGTGACGACCGGTGTACCACTTGCCAAAGCCTCCGCCACCACAATGCCGAAATTCTCGCTGTGAGTGGGCAACACAAAAAGGTCTGCTTGTTGATACAACCGCCATTTTTCATCACCATACACACCGCCCTCAAAGCGAACAATGTCCTCCACCCCCATCCGGACGGTCTGCTGCTTCAGTTCGTTGATATAAGCTTCATTACCCTCACCTGCAATACGAATGGTATATCCGTCCAACTGTGGCTTCAGCTCTGCTACCGCCTCAATGAGAAAGTTAATGCCCTTTTTCACATGCACTCGGCTCAGGAAGAGAATCTCTTTCCGTCGTTTCCACGACTGCTTCATTGTGATATTTCCCACATCCACACCATTAGCAATGACCATTATCCGGTCGTTATAACCTAGACGAAGCAAATTGTCGCGCTCGCTATAAGCAGTGGCATGCAGCATATCGGCCTGTACTATCGCTCTCTTTTGATAAAGCAGCAAGGCAGGAAGCTTTCTGGTCAAATAATGCCGTTTCATAATCCACGGCTCCAGCATACCATGCGGAGTGAGCACCACACGGTAACCTTTCTCCTGCGCCCATCGTTGCGTCAAGGCACAACCAGGTATCCAACAACAGTTCACGTGTACCACATCCGGACAGATCTCATCAAGCAACAATATGAAGTCGCATTTCATTCCAATGAAATGTCGCCACGAACTGATATAGTGGACGGTACAGTTTTCCATCTCCAACGGATGATCAGAACGATGAGTGACGATATGCAGGTCTACAAGTTTTCCAAGTTCTTTTGCTAATAGCTGGATATAAGAAGATGTACCTCCCGATGTCCTATCAATAGAAGAGATATAATGTATCACTTTCATTTACGCAGCCCTCCTTTCCGTGAAATGCGACCTAGATAGCCAAGGCGGAACTTCTCATCCGTTTTCTTAAAAGGATACTCCTTAATTTCTACAGGGTTGGGTATGATAGCGATGGGCGAAGTCACACCCAAATCACGGCAATGGCGAAGCTCATCGGTGCAAGTTACCTGCACACACGCCGCCCGGTTGAGGTCATTCAGTAAACGAATTTTCAACGATAATTTCTTAAAGAACGTATTAGCCTTCGCAATATCCTGCGGATAGAGCATACCTCGCGGAGTGATGATATATGGTTTTCCCGCCCATTTTGCTACATCCGCCAATACATAAGTGGGATACTGCCATACCCCTTGTGCATGATAAATATCATAATCACCCAACCCTCGCACATCGCGTTTATAGCGTGGGGTGAAAGCGAACTTGTGCTCCAAGGGAGCAGCACTATAGCGTACCGTGACTTTCTCGCCTCTGAACCTACTGCTAGATGCAAGGGGAAACATAATGATTTCTGCCTGCACGCCCAACTGGTTCAGTCCCAAGAGGGTGAGATAAGTACTCATAGCGAGTCCTCCTGCATTCACGTCAAGAGTACCGGAATGTAAGACTTTCATAAATGGATATTTATTAGTTTATCTAAATTAGAATTTAATTCGCAGTTTTCCAGACATAAATGGCATCCATTTATTTACTGCTAGAACAGGAAGTATTAAAATCAAGATTGTACCAACCGTTTCAAATATAGCACCTAAAAGGGAAGCCTCCGTCATGCCTATAAAGCCAAGCAGTTTGTGCATAGCCAAATAAGCCTGACGTTGAAAGAAATAGTAAAGCAAAGAGTTTACTCCTACAAATAAAATCAGTCGGTTGAAACGACGCCAACGAGCACTTAACCATATCAGCAATGGGACGCTCACAAAAGCTTCAACGATAAAAAACGGATAACACGAAAAGGTTCTAGGAAACACACCTTTATTATGTATAATCTGCACATCAATTACAACCATAGCGACAAATAATAATAATAAAAGATAACCAATAGAGTGGCTGGCTATTAATTGATCTACCGTATAATGTTTATGAATCCTCGCAATCATCCCCATTCCAAAGAAAAAATTAGCCAACATGGCAGCTCGAAAGTACCAAGGATAATCGTTTACTGGTAATAAAAAATAGATAAAAAGACTCAACCAAGGAAACACATAAATACCGATTCGTTTCAATTTAGTACCCAAAGATAGGTCAAGGCTGTCAACTCAGAGACTAACAAGGCAGAAGCAAACCATAACTTACCCCCCCCTATAACATTTACTAACCAATCATCTATAAACAGATAGTTTTTTTTCAGTATTTGATCTACTGCAAAACTAATAAACCAGTAGCTAATATAAGGTAACAAAATAGAAGTAAGTATATTCATATATTTCTGCTTTACATCCATGGTTTTATCGGGATTAAAAAAAAGAAAACCACTAATAAAGAAGAACCCTGTCAGAAACCAAGGAGTATAGAAAGGAGTTGCGCTTATTGGCTTTAATAATACATGGCTGAAGATAACAGCAATCATACATATCCCCTTTGCATTGTCAATCCACTCTATCCGTTTTATTCTTGAATCCATGGTCGTTCAGTTTTAACATTACACAAACAATCTACCATATATCTAGCAACAGCCTTTCCACTTATAGCCTTATCTGCCCAATCCATTCGATACTGCTTATCTCCTCTAATACTTTCAACATGATCCCTACAATAACTCAATACCTTAGTTAATTGCTTGACATCTCCTGTACGAAACACAGCTCCACAACGAGGATCATGAAGCAAATCCTTGGCACCGCAAGCATCACTGCAAATAGTGAACAAACCAGCTTGCAAACCTTCATTTACCACTGCCCCCCAACCGTCATAGATACTTGGAAGAACCAAAACGTCGTGATAAGCTAACAGTCGAGGTATTTCAGATTGTTTTTGCGAACCAAGGAATCGTACATTATTTAACTGGTTCTTATTGACGATTGCTTCAAGTTTAGCACGTTCTGGACCATCTCCTATTAACGTTAATTCAATTTCATTGCCAGGACTCATTTTTTGAGTTATTATGGTGGAAATCAGTAGTGTATCTACTGATTTCCGCCATGATAACCCACCCACATACGCTACGCGTAATGGGTGGGTTATCATGGTGGAGCCATCTGGTTTCCGTTCAATTTGATGCCCTTCCGTACAATACCCAAAGGGAAATACTTTCCATCCTTCATGCAATGTCCGGTAGAAGTCTGATGCATCTGTACCCATAGCAAACACACAATTCACCTTTGGCATAAACTTGCGGTCTTGCAGCTTCCAGCGTAGACGATGCAACCAAAGTGGCTTCCCATTTGCCCGACCGTACGCATACGTGTTCGGACGTTCTGTAATCATGCCACGCTTTAGCGGATAAGCCAAACTCCGCAGAAAAGCATCGAACACGAAAGCAAAGCCACGAATACCAGAGAAGAGATGGTAACTATCCTCAGTACGCACCTGCATAAGATGCTCCACTGTTTGAGGCGTAGGAACCAAATAAACATCACAATTTTCCAAACCCGGATACGATGTCGTATCCCATCCCATATCTTTGCGAGTTCGATTGATTGCCTCTCCAGCGCATACCACCACTTCATCCACTCGTTCATCTTCTAATAAACTGTCTCTTATACACATCTCCGAGCCCACGAGACAGGCAGAAATCTC
>ERZ1027099.1165-NODE-1165-length-10165-cov-14.519189_pt1 | contig 10165 bp, 4 predicted proteins | sample MGYA00519408_ERZ1027099 | MGnify/ENA primary metagenome ERZ1027099 (study PRJEB26926, sample SAMN06164646) | human gut metagenome | biome: ENVO:00009003; feature: ENVO:2100002; material: ENVO:00002003 | host: Homo sapiens | place: USA | collected 2012 ...
CCTGTAACCGGCTGATCCGTAGTCAGCTACTCTATTCAGTTGAGCTACGCGGCCTCTTTGTTTAACGGGTGCAAAGATACGTACTTTTTCCGAATTAGCAAACGATATACAAACTTTTTTTGAAGAAATTTATTCGACAAAGCGATAATTAAACAACTGCCAGCCGATGGTCATCCCCACATTCCACTCCCTTCTCGGTGAGCTATAATGATTTACATAAGCAGAGATGGCTCCGAAGGGCAAATGACAAATAACAGAAACTTCTCCCATATACTCAAAGCGGGAGAATGCTTTTCCATAATATGCTTTATTCAATGCATTCTTTTTTATCGGAAAAATCGGTGTAAAGCCATAAAATTCTGTCCGGAACTGGAACATGTCGTTCAAAACATATATGGGTTTGATACCGGCAGCCACATACTGGTTGGCACGAAAAGCTTCATTGTACATCAGTTTACTATGCGGAGTCGGTGCAAATTCTCCTGCCTGCATCATGGTTGCCGTATAATTCTCAGAGAAATTTTTCGACGAATACAGTGCTTCTGCCATCCATCCCAGGGTGAACTTCGGCCCCATTGTGTGATATGCCTCTTTCATATAAGAAATTTGCAACCATGATTGCCGTTCTTGCGGAGAAGGACTGTACCCTTCTTGCGGATTCCCCGGTTCAAATCTTTCCCTCCCGGTAAATACCTGGGCTATCAGTTTCTCCAGATAGCCTTTTGTCGCGTATTGCCGCGTATTCAGGGTACTCCCATAGAAACCGATGGAACCTCCCAAAAGTTTGTAGGTACTTCTGTCCGAACGGTCCTTATCGAAATCTATTACGCTGGATTGAAAGTAGTTATCTTCCAGTTGGCCATATCCCAGACTGAACTCCGCACGCTTATTGGCCAAAAACGGCAAGGCAACCATCAACTTCACAAAACGTTCGTCCTTTGAATTGAATGAAGGTTTGTCATTCCTGGAAAACAGCTTGTCCTTCTTGTAGTAATCGAAGGTACTGATTGAAGCAATAAAACGAAAGGACGTAGATATGTGGGTAGGCAAATCAATCTTACCCATCAACTGGGCATTATTATAAATCTTACCCAACTGACCGTCAAAAGTGATTTCCTTGGAATAATAATTCAAGTTCTGATATCCTATTCCCAAATAGATTTGATTTGAGCTCGTGGTAGAGACACTGCCCCCCAGACGCACGGAAAAATTATCCTCCATCTTCACCTTCAAATGCAGCTCATACAAATCGGATTCCGAATCATACACAGCATGAGGAACTATTTCCGAAATCATATTATCTGCCAGCAAACGAAAATACCCGCGCTTCAAGTCTTCATAAGTAAAGACTTCATGCTCTTCATCATGGAACTCTTTTTTGATGTAGGCTTGCTGTTGGGCATTCGCCCCTTCAATAATGATATCCCGAAAACGGAATTGAGGCAGGTTACTCCGGAAGACAAGACGCCTCAAACGCACATTATCAGCATTCACCCTACGATGAACACGGCTTTTGATGGAATCCATCATATTAAGGGTACGATTGTAACCTATATCGTGCAATTCCTGCAGACGGTCAAAATCCAGCAAGTTGACATCATCATATTTGAAGGTCATGACTATACCCAACGAGTCCGGAATGGAGTAATCGGTCTTCTGCATAATCATATTCTCCAATTGGCTCATCAGGTCATTCTCCTTCGGCTTACCGGGATTGGCCGCTACCACACTGCCAATAATGACATCCGGATGAAAATCCTCCCGCATCACATCCGTAGGGAAATTATTGTAAATGCCGCCATCATAAGCAAGCGTACTGTCTATTTCTATCGGTTTGAAGACAAATGGAAAGCTCATGGAAGCACGTACCGCATCTCCCAAATCCCCTTTACTCAATACCAATGGCTTTTTATTGTACACATCGGATGCTATACAGCGAAAAGGAACAAACAGTTTGTTGAAATTACCGCCACATGCAGCCGTAGCACGTGCAAACAATTCCACAAATACCAGGTTCATCTGTATGGGGTTGACCATGCTTGTGGGAAGTATCTGGGGCTTTATATGCAGCGAGTCCCTAAAAGCAAAACGGATATTAAAAAATTCCGGTGAAGGACGATTCTTCTTAAAATAATACTCGTATTTAGGCTCCACTTTGCCCGAATACCAACGCTTAAAGTCGGGAGAGCGCAACAGCGCCTCCATATCGTCCGGGGAATACCCCATAGCATACAGAGAACCGATGATAGCTCCCATAGAGGTTCCGGTTATATAATCAATGGGGATATTATTCTCTTCCAAAGCCCGGATAATGCCTATATGAGTCATGCCTTTTGCTCCACCGCCACTCAGTACAAGCCCCACTTTCTGAGCTTGTAAAATAAAGCCACATAGAAGAAACGAAAAAAACAATAAAACTCTTTTCATAACTATGCTATTCCGAGTAAGATAAATGTTCATTGCCCCAAATATAAACAATAGTTTCTAAAAATGCCGTATTCAACGAAGAAAATCACACCCTAATTGGTGAAAATGAATAAAAAAAGGGTATTGCGACTCCGAAGAATCACAATACCCTTGCATATATTAAATGCAAATTTAAAGGGGCTTATTTTATTAGGTCAATGCTTCTCTTGACAAAGTTGTTCAAAGCTTCACCTTTCAACATACCATTCTGCAGCAGTGCCAAATCTATCAGTTGACGGACAACCTTATTCTTGGCAGCATAATCGGCGAAGATGCCTTCTTTCTGTGTTTTCAGTTCGTCCCACTTCTTATCCAACTCATTCACTTTATCCTTTTCGGCAGTCGGTATATCCTCATCTTTCTTGCCTTCCTGCTTCTTTTTCAGGTCAGTACGCTGCTTGTTCACTTCATCCATCTCTGCCTGAACCGGAGCAACGGCAGCAGCACATTCCTTATCTTCATCTGCCAGAACTTCTTTTACCAGCTTATGGTCTGAATTCAATACCAGGTTAAACATATCCGGCATTTCGCCATAGAAGCTCATTCCAGCCTGGATATTCGCCATTTCCTTCATACGGCGCATGTACTCGCTCTGAGTTATCATGATAGGAGTGGCATTTTCGCCCAAAGCCTGCGCCGTGATGTTGAACTCCGTCTTATCCATCTTGGGCAACTGGCTCTTGAAGATGGAAGAAAGAACTTCCTGCTTGCCGGCTTCCAACGCTTCGTTCTTCTTGTCTTCCTTGACAATCAGATTATCAATAATATCGCTGTCTACACGAGTGAAGCGAACCTTTTCGAACTTCTGTTCCAACATGCTCACCACCGCAATGTCCAGCTGTCCATCCATCAACAGCACATTGTATCCTTTATTCGTAGCGGCCTCTATGTAGCTGTATTGTTCATCTTTATTGTTGGCATACAGATAAATCAGATTTCCATCCTTATCCGTCTGGTTATCTTTAATCAACGTCTTATACTCTTCGAAAGTATAATATTTGCTGTCTGTATCGGTGAAAAGGGCAAAATCCTTGGCTCTATCATAGAAATCTTCCTGCGTAAGCATTCCGTAGTTGATGAAGATTTTCAAGTCATTCCACTTTTCCTCAAACTGTTTACGGTCATTCTTGAAGATAGACTGCAAACGGTCTGACACCTTCTTCGTGATATATGTAGAAATCTTCTTCACGTTGGCATCGCTCTGCAAATAAGAACGGGAAACGTTCAATGGAATGTCCGGTGAATCGAGCACACCATGCAGCAGGGTCAAGAAGTCGGGAACAATACCTTCCACCGAATCCGTCACATATACCTGGTTGCAATAGAGCTGAATCTTATTCTTGTTCAACTCGATGTTGCTCTTCACTTTGGGGAAGTACAGAATACCGGTAAGGTGGAACGGATAATCCACATTCAGATGAATCCAGAATAAAGGTTCGTCGGACATAGGATAAAGGTCACGGTAGAACTTCTTATAATCTTCATCTTTCAATTCGCTGGGTTTCAGCGTCCACAACGGGTTGGAATCATTGATGATATTATCCTCGGCAGTTTCAACCTGCTTGCCGTCTTTCCATTCTTTCTTCTTGCCGAATGCAACCGGGATAGGGAGGAAGCTGCAATACTTCTTCAACAAAGAGGAAATGCGCGCTTCTTCAAGGAATTCCTTGCAGTCATCGTCTATGTAAAGAACGATATCCGTACCACGTTCTGCCTTATCAGTGTCTTCAATCGTAAACTCCGGACTGCCATCGCATGTCCACTTTACAGCCTGGGCGCCTTCCCGATAGGATTTAGTGATGATTTCGACTTTCTTGGCAACCATAAAAGCCGAATAGAACCCCAATCCAAAATGGCCGATGATGGCGTTGGCATCGTTTTTATATTTCTCAAGGAAGTCATTGGCGCCAGAGAAAGCTATCTGGTTAATATACTTGTCTATTTCTTCAGCCGTAAGACCTATACCATGGTCGGACACCGTAATGGTATCTTTTCCCAGCGAGACATGTACGGTTAAATCGCCAACTTCACCCTTGAACTCACCGATAGAGGAGAGTGTTTTCAGCTTCTGTGTAGCATCAACCGCGTTAGAAACCAACTCACGGAGAAAAATTTCATGATCACTATACAAGAACTTTTTAATGACGGGGAAGATATTCTCAGTAGTTACCCCAATATTACCTTTTTGCATACTACATTTATATTTTTTAGATTTATATTTTTAATTATTCCGGCAGATATAGCACAAAAAAAATGCCAGCCCATAAGGACTGACATTTTGACGGTTTTTATAAAGAACAGCTTATGCCTTCCTGATGCTCAGCTCGTCTTTTTCTTTGTCTACTGATACGTTTACCGTATCACCCGGCTGTAACTCCTCCGCCACTATCAGCTCGGAAAGTCCATCCTCCAAGTGGTTCTGAATGGCGCGCTTCAATGGGCGCGCACCAAACTGTACATCGTACCCTTTCGAAGCAAGGAATGTCTTTGCATCATCCTCCACAACCAGCTTGTAACCAATTGCTTCAACCCGTTCGTACAAACCTTTCAGCTCAATGTCCACAATCTTTGTGATGGCCTCCAAAGAGAGCTGGTCGAAAGTAATGATTTCATCCAAACGATTCAAGAATTCGGGAGCAAAGGTCTTGTTCAGAGCCTTTTGTATCACGCTGCGCGAATGTTCATTGTCATCCGTGCGGTTTTGTGCCGCAAAACCTACGCCACGGCCAAATTCCTTCAACTGCCGCGTACCGATATTGGAGGTCATAATGATAACCGTATTCTTGAAATCGATGGTTCTGCCATAATTGTCAGTCAAACGGCCTTCATCCAGTACCTGGAGCAAGATGTTGAACACGTCCGGATGGGCTTTCTCAATCTCATCCAACAAGACAATGGAATACGGCTTGCGACGAACCTTTTCGGTCAACTGGCCGCCTTCCTCATAGCCCACATATCCCGGAGCGGCACCAATCATACGAGATACGGTGTATTTCTCCATATACTCGCTCATATCGATACGTATCAAGGCATCGGCAGAGCCAAACATATATTTTGCCAATTGCTTTGCCAAATGCGTCTTACCCACACCAGTAGGGCCAAGGAACATAAAGGTTCCGATGGGATGGTTCGGGTCTTTCAACCCTACACGGCTACGCAAGATTGCTTTGGTAAGTTTCTCTATCGCAGCATCTTGAGCTATCACCTTCGCCTGTAGTTCTTCCTTCATTCCGGCCAGTTTAAGTCCTTCTGCCTGCGCCATGCGCTGTACGGGTACACCGGACATCATTGAAATAACATTGGCTATTTCCTCTTCACCTACCGTTTGGCGGTCATCCTTCAAACGGGCTTCCCACTCAACCTTCATCTCCTCCAAGCGGACAGAAAGTTCCTTCTCACGGTCGCGGTAGCTGGCAGCCAGCTCAAAATTCTGTGACTTTACAGCTTCAGCCTTCAGGCTACGTGCCTCTTCAATCAGCTTTTCCTGTTCCTCAATTTCTTTCGGAACATTAATATTCGTCAAATGCACACGCGAACCCGCCTCATCCAAAGCATCAATAGCTTTATCCGGGAAGTTGCGGTCGATTATATAGCGTGCTGACAACTTGACACATGCTTCCAGGGCTTCATCCGTGTAGCTCACGTTATGATGGTCTTCATACTTCTCCTTGATATTCTTCAATATCTGAAGCGTTTCTTCAGCTGTGGTAGGCTCTACAATCACCTTTTGGAAACGACGTTCCAAAGCACCGTCTTTCTCGATATTCTTTCTGTATTCATCGAGAGTGGTAGCTCCAATACACTGGATTTCACCACACGCTAAAGCTGGTTTCAGCATATTGGCAGCATCCATGGAACCGGCAGCAGCACCGGCACCTACAATCGTATGGATTTCATCGATGAAAAGGATGACATTCGGATTTTTCTGCAACTCGTTGATGATAGAGCGGATACGTTCCTCAAACTGACCACGGTATTTTGTTCCCGCCACCACAGAGGCCATATCAAGCATCACCACGCGCTTTTCAAACAAAATGCGCGAAACTTTCTTTTGCACAATACGCAATGCCAAACCCTCTACGATGGCAGATTTTCCGACTCCTGGTTCACCGATAAGCACCGGATTGTTCTTCTTGCGGCGGCTCAAGATTTGCGCCAGACGTTCAATCTCGCGTTCGCGACCCACAACCGGGTCCAGCTTGCCTTCTTCGGCAGCCCGCGTCATGTCTACGCCGAAATTGTCCAGCACAGGAGTATCATTGGACGGCTTTCTGGATGCAGCCTGTGCAGCCGAAGCCGAACCAGCCCCCCCAGTACGGGAGGAGCGAGACATATTCATATCTTCTTCATCCTCTTCATCATCCTCGGTGAATCCCATTCCCGCATTCGGATTGGTCGATTTCATCGAAAGCTGTTCAAATACAGCCTGATAATCCACCCGGTGTTCTTCCAAAACAGTTGCAGCAAGATTGTCGCCATCTTTCAAAATAGCCAGCAATACATGTTCCGTATCGGCAGTTGCACTTTTCAGCAAACGCGCTTCAAGCATACACATCTTCAATATCTTAGCCGTCATCGGGGACAAGGGCACTTCAGCGTCCGGCAAGAGAGTATCGTCCTCGGCATCCTTTAGGAAACCCTCCAGACGACTTTTTACTCGTTTTAAATCTATATCAAGTTTCAACAATATTTCAATAGCTTTTCCTCCGCCATCACGCAGCATGCCGAGCAGAAGGTGTTCCGGACCAATATAGCGATTTCTCAATCGATTGGCTTCTTCCTTGCTATAAGTAATTATGTCTGAAACTCTTTGTGAAAATTGATTGTTCATATTTTATAATTCTCCTCAATTAAAAAGGTTATCCACGACAAAGATACGCATTTATTAATTCAGCGTATCATATTTAACTGATTTAATAGTATACAAATCCCGTGCCATAAATTTCAAATCTGTTTTTCCACTTTATACCTTATATATTAATAGCAATTTGGTGAGGAAGGGAGGGAGTACTTCCATATTTATGTTGCAGGCAACAAAGTTTATGGAGGAAAACTTTTGTATATCGTAAAAAAGCAGTACTTTAGCGTGGTTTTTCACGAACCCGAAAATGTATAATTAATAATCTTTTTAAATGCTTGAACAAGACAGAATTATAAAGATTAACATCGAGGAGGAAATGAAGTCATCGTACATTGACTACTCTATGTCGGTCATTGTTTCACGTGCCCTTCCGGATGTTAGAGATGGTTTTAAACCCGTTCACCGAAGAATTCTTTTCGGAATGATGGGATTAGGAAATACCTCCGACAAACCTTATAAAAAATCAGCCAGAGTTGTAGGTGAAGTATTAGGTAAATATCACCCTCATGGTGACTTGTCCGTTTACGGAGCTCTTGTACGTATGGCTCAGCCTTGGGCAATGCGTTACATGTTGGTAGATGGACAAGGTAACTACGGTTCAGTAGACGGTGACAGTGCTGCTGCCATGCGTTATACAGAGTGTCGTTTGCGAAAAATTGGTGAAGACATGATGACAGACCTTGAGAAAGAGACTGTTGACATGCAGAACAATTTCGATGACTCTTTGCAAGAGCCTACCGTCATGCCGGCCCGTATTCCGAATCTTTTGGTAAATGGTGCATCTGGTATTGCCGTAGGTATGGCTACCAATATGCCGACCCATAATCTATCTGAGGTTATTGACGCTTGTATTGCATACATTGAAAACAATGACATCGATATAGAAGAGCTGATGACGTATGTCAAAGCTCCTGATTTCCCGACCGGAGGCTATATATACGGTATGAGCGGTGTTCGCGAAGCCTATCTCACGGGACGCGGACGTGTCATAATGCGTGCTAGAGCCGAAATTGAGACTGGTTCGACGCACGATAAAATCGTTGTGACAGAAATTCCCTATGGTGTCAACAAAGCTGAATTGATTAAGAATATAGCCGATTTGGCCAACGAAAAGAAAATTGAAGGTATTGCCAATGCTAATGACGAATCCGACCGTGAAGGTATGCGTATCGTTATTGATGTAAAACGTGATGCAAATGCCAGCGTTGTACTCAACAAGCTCTACAAGATGACAATGCTGCAGACATCTTTTGGTGTGAACAATGTTGCATTGGTACATGGCCGTCCACGTCTGCTGAATCTGAAGGATTTGATAAAATACTTCGTTGAGCACAGACACGACGTAGTCATCCGCCGTACTCAGTATGATTTGCGCAAGGCCAAAGAACGTGCACATATTCTGGAAGGATTAATCATTGCATCTGATAATATCGACGAAGTAATCAAGATTATCCGTGCTGCTAAAACCCCGAATGATGCTATATCAGGTTTGATGGAGCGATTCCAACTCAGTGAAATTCAGTCACGTGCCATTGTTGAAATGCGTTTGCGTCAGCTCACAGGATTGATGCAAGACCAGCTGCACGCCGAATATGAGGAAATTCAGAAGCAGATTGCTTATTTGGAAGAAATCCTTGTCAATGACGAACTCTGCCGCAAAGTCATTAAAGATGAACTGATTGAAGTAAAAGAGAAGTATGGTGACGAACGTCGCTCGGAAATTGTCTATTCATCAGAAGAATTCAATCCGGAAGACTTCTATGCAGATGATGAAATGATTATCACCATCTCGCACATGGGATACATCAAACGCACACCGCTGAGCGAATTCCGTGCGCAAAACCGTGGTGGGGTAGGCTCCAAAGGTACCGAAACCCGCGATGCAGACTTTGTAGAGCATATTTATCCTGCAACCATGCATAATACCATGATGTTCTTTACACAGAAAGGTAAGTGTTACTGGCTGAAGGTATACGAAATCCCCGAAGGTACTAAGAATTCGAAAGGTCGTGCCATCCAGAATTTGTTGAATATCGACTCTGACGATGCTGTAAACGCCTATTTGCGCGTGAAGAACTTGAACGACCAAGAATTTATCAACAGCCATTATGTATTGTTCTGTACTAAGAATGGTGTCATTAAGAAAACATTGCTTGAGCAGTATTCACGTCCTCGCCAAAATGGTGTAAATGCTATCACTATCCGTGAAGACGACCGTGTAATCGAAGTGCGTATGACAAACGGCGACAATGAAATCATCATTGCCAACCGTAACGGACGTGCCATTCGTTTCCATGAAAGTGCTGTGCGCGTTATGGGACGTACTGCCACCGGTGTACGTGGTATGACATTGGATGAAGACGGTCAAGACGAAGTTGTAGGTATGATATGCATCAAAGATCCTGAAGCGGAAACAATTATGGTTGTATCGGAACAAGGATATGGCAAACGTTCGGATATTGAAGATTATCGCAAGACCAATCGTGGAGGTAAAGGTGTGAAAACAATGAATATCACCGATAAAACGGGTAAATTAGTAACTATCAAGTCTGTTACAGATGAAAATGACTTGATGATTATTAATAAATCCGGTATTACCATCCGTCTGAAAGTCGCCGATGTTCGTATCATGGGACGTGCTACACAAGGTGTGCGTCTAATCAACCTTGAGAAACGTAATGACGAAATCGGCTCTGTATGTAAAGTCACTTCAGAAAATGAAGAGGAACTTATAGAGGAGGGGGAAGAAAATACCCTTGAAAGCCCTCAGAACGAGGTAAACAATGAAAATGAAGAATAGACATAATATTAATTTAAATTTTCTACAATCATGAAAAG